>Ga0256843_1000592_pt1 | contig 30640 bp, 26 predicted proteins | sample AlvinellametaG_FD_191572 | JGI IMG/M metagenome (GOLD analysis project Ga0256843, IMG submission 191572) | Pompeii worm associated microbial communities from hydrothermal vent at the East Pacific Rise, Pacific Ocean - Alvinella | ecosystem: Host-associated > Annelida > Integument > Unclassified ...
TCTTTTTTAAAGAGCTTTAAAAGCCCTCCTAAGGTTTGATGCATCTCTTCACGATCTACAATCATATCGATAAGCCCATGTTCAAGAAGGAACTCTGAACGCTGGAACCCTTCTGGTAAGTCAACACCCACAGTTTGCTTAATAACTCTTTGTCCGGCAAACCCAATGAGTGCTCCTGGTTCAGCCATAATAATATCTCCAAGCATCGCAAATGAAGCACTTACCCCACCCATAGTTGGATCGGTTAAGATAGAGATAAATGGTAAGCCTTTGTGGTGTAGTCTATTGAGCGCAGCAGATGTTTTACTCATTTGAAGAAGTGAGTAGGTACTCTCTTGCATTCTAGCACCACCTGATGCTGAAACAATAATCACCCCACACTCTTTCTCAATCGCACGGTTAATCGCACGTACAATTTTTTCACCTTCAACAGAACCTAAACTTCCTCCCATAAAAGAGAAGTCAAAGACAACCAACTCAGCAGGTTCACCTTTAATGGTACAACTTCCACTCATAACTGAAGAGGTTTTGCCTGTTTTTGCTTTCGCCTCTTCTAGACGCTTTTTATATGATTTTTTGTCTGAAAATTTAAGAGGATCAATAGGTGCCAATGTGGTGTCAAACTCAACAAAACTTCCTTCATCAACAATAGACTCAATACGTTTTTGAGCATTGATACGGAAATGGTGGTTACACTTTGGACAAACATTCTGTTTAGCTTCTACCTCTTTATAGTACATCAATGAGGTACATTTAGGACACTTAATCCATTGACTTTTCTCTTGTTTCTCTTCTTTTCTAAATAAATTTCCAAACATTGTTTACTCCTAAATCTTCTCTTGGGTTTCTAAAATAAGTTGCTCAATACGGTGCGCAACCTCTTTCTCTTTTGATACTATAACATAATCGGCTTCAACAATTACTTCAAGCCCTTCACAAAGTGCGAGTCCTGCTGCAAAATCATAAATACGAAACTCTCCTATAAAAAGTACATAGGAGACTTGATGGGCATAAGCTAAAGAGAGTGCAATGGCACCAGGGGCTCTAAATTTTAACTTTTCTTTATGAAGCGCATTGACAACAAGAGGGTAAGCATACGATTTTTCGAAGAGTCCTACTTCAGAGTGTTGTGTAACTGTAACCTCTTTAAAGGCTTTTTCAAAGAGATACCCCTTCATAAGAGGTTTCTTAGGCTCTTTGATGAAAATCTCTTTAGAGACAAGGTTACAGACGATAGCTGCATCTAAAAGTCCATGCTCATTTACCTTCGCTATGGAGGTACCATAGTAGGGTACACCAGAGAGTGCGTTGGCACTTCCATCGATAGGATCTAGAATAATTTGATCTTTTCCAAACCCTATAATGCCAGACTCTTCTGATTCAATAGTACCAAACATTTGAAGATGTTTAACAAAAATAGACTCAGCAAAAAGATCAAGCTGACTGCTTATATCTCCTCCTGCGCCTATGGTTGTCTTCTCATAAAACTTTGTTTCAATACCATGAGAGAGTTGCTTGGCAATCTCCTCATTTGCGACAATTGCTGCTTCAATAAAGGGAGTCATACGCTACTTTCGCAACATCTCTACAATGGCTTTAGCAGCATCACGTCCATCACGTGCAGCTGTAACTACCAAGTCTGCGCCACGATGACAGTCACCTCCAGCATAGATACCTGGTTGAGTGGTTTGGTAGTTCTCATCTACCAATACCCCACCCCATTTGTCTGTCTCTATGCCATTACTAGCAAAGAAAGGGTAGTTGACATTGTCAAATCCTAGGGCAAAGATAACCACATCGGCATCTACACGGTATTCACTCCCTTTAATCTCTTCAACCCTTTGTCTTCCTGAAGCATCTGCTTCACCAAGTTTAGTCTTTACCATCTCAACAGCAATGACTTCACCTTTGTCATTGTGTACCAATGATTTTGGAGAGACATAGAATTCAAAATCAACACCCTCTTCTTTGGCATTGATATACTCTTTTCTGCTTCCTGGCATATTTTGTGCATCACGTCTATAGAGACACTTGACCGATTTTGCTTTTTCACGTAAAGAGGTACGTACACAGTCCATTGCTGTATCTCCACCACCAATGACAACAACATTTTTATCTTTTACTTCAATGTTTTTCTCTCTAGGTTCATTAAAGAGTTTTTTCTGAATATCTACAAGGAAATCCATCGCCACATAGACATTTGGTGCCTCTTCGCCTGTGAGTCCAGACTTTCTTCCAGCAACAGCACCTACACCCATAAAGATAGCATCAAACTCTTTGGTAAGCTCTTCAAACTGCTTATCTTTACCTATCTCAACATTTTGATGAAAAACAGCCCCTGCTTCTTCAAGAAGTTTTACCCTTCTTGCTACCACACTCTTCTCAAGTTTGAAACCAGGGATACCATAGGTAAGGAGTCCTCCAGCACGGTTTTGTTTGTCAAAAATTTCAACATCTACACCCTCTCTAAGAAGGAATGTCGCAGCTGAAAGTCCAGCTGGTCCGGCACCAATAATGGCTACTTTTTTACCAAGTTTCTCTTGAGCAAACTTAGGTTTAAGCCCTTTTTTAAAGCCCTCTTCATTGACAAAAGTCTCTACTGAACCAATGGTAATGGCACCATGCCCATCATTGAGGGTACATGAACCTTCACAGAGTCTGTCATGAGGACAGATACGCCCCATCACTTCAGGGAAAGGAGAGGTCTCATTGGAGAGGTCAAAAGCAAACTCCAAGTCGTTGTTTGCTGTGGCTTTGAGCCAATGAGGAATAAGATTGTGTAGAGGACAACCATTGTGACAGTATGGGTCTCCACACTGAATACATCTGTCAGATTGTTCACTCCCTTTTGCTGGTTTAAACACCTCATAAATCTCATCAAAGTCTTTGGTTCTCTCAACCACATCTCTCTTTTTTGCGTCTATTCTCTCTAAATCAAAAAATCTTAACATCTTATTCTCCCTCCTCTATTTTTAAAGGACCCTTCATATCTTTTGGTCTTACCATCCAGAAGTTTCTAATCTCAACTCTAAAGTTGTCTAATACGTGTTTAGCAACACTACTTTGTGTCTCTTTGTAGTAGTCTTTTAGAAGTTTTTTGAGGTAGTAACGCTCAATATCGGTATCTTCTGTATCGATACGTCTCGCTTCTACAAGCTCTTGGTTTATGTCTTCAACAAACTCATGTGCTACATCGTAAACAAACGCTACCCCTCCTGTCATACCAGCACCAAAGTTTACCCCTGTTTTACCAAGAATAACCACAGCACCTCCAGTCATATATTCACAAGGGTGATCTCCTGTACCTTCTACAATGGCAATAGCACCAGAGTTACGTACACCAAAACGCTCACCTACTTGACCATTGATGTAGAGTTTTCCTCCTGTCGCACCATAAAGACAAGTATTTCCACCTAAGGCAAAGGCTGAACCACTCTTTTGTGCTGTAATAATAATACGCCCACCAGACATCCCTTTACCAATGTAGTCATTTCCAGCACCATTGACATGAATGCTTACACCATGACTTAAGAAAGCACCTAAAGATTGTCCCGTTGTTCCTGTAAGTCTAAGGTCAATGGTTCCATCTGGAAGCCCTTTGTCTCCATAGTATTTTGCAATTTCACCAGAGATACGTGTACCAAAACTTCTATTGAGGTTAGAGATTTTTTTCTCTAGCACAATAGGATCATTAGGGTTTTTAATCGCTGGCATCAACTCAGCTAAAATCTCCTGCTCGTACTCATTTTTGTCATAAGGCTCATTAGACTCAACTTGTCTAGTGTTGGTACCTTCTAACTTATAGAGAAGCTCTTCAAAAGAGAACTTCTTCGCAAACTCATCATCAATAACCTCTAAAAGATCATTTCTTCCTACAATCTCTTCAAGTGAAGTGTACCCTAATGAAGCAAGAATTTCACGTACATCTTCTGCAAGAAGGGTAAAGTAGTTCATTACTCTCTCTACGGTACCCTCGTAGTGATCTCTAAGTTTCTCCTCTTGTGTAGCAATACCCACAGAACATCTGTTTAGGTGACAGATACGAAGGATTTTACATCCAATAACAGTAAGTGCACCTGTACCAAAGGCGTAAGACTCTGCTCCAAAGATGGCAGCTTTGACAACATCTAGACCCGTTTTGAGTCCACCGTCTGTCTCTACTTCCACTTGTCCTCTAAGGTTATTGGCTTTAAGCGCATTGTGTGCCTCGATGAGTCCAAGCTCCCAAGGGTTTCCTGCGAACTTAATAGAACCAATAGGTGCTGCCCCTGTTCCTCCATCTGCTCCAGAGATAATAATCTTATCGGCATAGGCTTTAGCAACACCTGCTGCGATGGTTCCCACACCTGCTGTTGAGACAAGTTTAACAGCAATTTTTGCTGTAGGGTTAATCTGTTTCAAGTCAAAGATAAGTTGAGCCAAATCTTCAATAGAGTAGATGTCATGGTGTGGTGGTGGAGAGATAAGTGTTACCCCTGGCATTGTGTGTCTAAGTCTAGCAATCAGTGGGCTTACTTTGTGTCCTGGAAGCTGTCCACCCTCACCTGGTTTTGCCCCTTGTGCTACTTTAATTTGAAGCTCTTCGGCTGAGACTAGGTACTCTGGTGTGACACCAAAACGTCCTGAAGCAATCTGCTTGATTTTAGAGTTTTTCACCGTACCAAAACGTACTTTATCTTCACCACCCTCACCTGAGTTCGATTTACCACCAAGTCTGTTCATCGCTTCAGCTAAACACTCATGGGCTTCAGGAGAGATAGAACCTAAACTCATTGCTGCTGTTGAGAAGCGTTTAAAGATTTCGCTCAATGGCTCTACCTCATTGATAGAGATCGCTTTTTTATCTGATTTGAGTTGGAAGAAGTCACGGATGAACTTCTTGTCTCTACTATCAACTAATGTTTTTAAATCTGCGAAATCCTCTTTTTTACCTGTTTTAGAAAGCTTATGGATAGCATGTACTGTTGCTGGAGAGTAGTCGTGGAACTCTTGTCCTGAGAGGTATTTGTAGTACCCACCGATATTGAGTGGGAACATACGGTTACTTGTCTCTTTGGCAAATGCCTCTTGATGTGCTTTTAGGATACGTGCTTCAATATCACTATATCCTAGCCCTGAGAGAAGTCCATGCGCACCACTGAAACACTCATCTACAATCTCATGGCTTAGACCAATAACATCGAAGAGTTTAGAGTTTCTGTAACTAGAGATAGTGGCGATTCCCATTTTTGACATAATTTTAAGAAGACCAGCATTGATAGACTTACGTACCTTTTTAAGTACTGGAGCGAGGTTAACCTCTTTCTCTTTTCTCAATGCGATCATCGCTACACTTTTATAGAGCATATGTGGGTAGATAGCAGAGACACCAAAGCCAATCATACATGCTGCCATATGTGAGTCATAGACTTCCCCTGTTGCGGCAATAATACTTACCAAGTGACGACACTCTGCCTCAAGAAGGGCTTGGTTTAGGCGTCCTACTACCATAAGCATTGGCATAGTTGCCATAGAGGCATCTAATGTTCTGTCATCTAAAATAACGGTTCTTACACCCTCATTTTTAACATCAGAGACGATTGTCTCTACACAAGCGAAGAGAGAGGCTTTTAAATCTTTTTCAAAAGTAGTCGCATAACATTTTGCTTTGTAACTTGCGTCATACTTTGGATCTTTCTCATTACCAAACTCTTTAAGGAGTTCAAGTTTCTCTAACGATAAGATAGGAGAGACAGTCTTAAGACGTTTGGCATGTTCAATATCATCGGTGAGGATATTTCTAATCTCACCAAAACCAGTGTTAAGACTCATCACTACCTTTTCACGAATTGGATCAATTGGTGGGTTGGTAACTTGGGCAAACTTCTGCTTAAAGAAGTCTGTAAAGTTTCTCTGTTTAGTTGAGAAAGCAGCAAGAGGGGTATCGTCTCCCATAGATGCAGTTGCCTCTTTACCCTCTTTGACCATAGGTTCAAAGACTTGGTCTATAACCTCTAACGTAATGTTAAAGTAGCGTTGTTTGGCTTCAAGTACTGACTTTTCTGGTACTTCTACATTGGAGAAAGGATCGTCCATATGCTCTTGAAGGTAGACCATATTTTCATTGAGCCACTGGTCATAAGGGTCCATATTTTTCAAGTAGTCGTTGATGTCACTGTTTTTAAGTACTTTTCCATACTTTAAGTCAACACCCATCATCTCACCAGATTGGAGTCTTCCTCTCTCTAAAATCTCCTCTTCAGGAGTTTCAAGTACACCATACTCAGAAGAGATAAGAAGACGGTTGTCTTTGGTAATGATGTATTTAGATGGTCTTAGACCATTTCTATCGAGCACACACCCAATGTAGCGTCCATCGGTCATACTTACAGCTGCTGGACCATCCCATGGTTCAAAGCTTGTACTTACATACTCATAGAAAGCTCTTAGTTTGGCATCCATATGTGGAGCATTTTGCCATGGTGCTGGCAAGATAGAACGGGCTGCTTTAAAGAAATCCATACCATTAATACGTAAAAACTCAAAGAAGTTGTCTAAACTTGCTGAGTCAGACATTTGAGATTGGATAATAGGTACCAAACGAGAGAGCTCCTCTTTTGAGAAGACCTCACTCTCTAGAGCACTTACTTTAGAAGCAACATTGAAACGGTTTGCTGTAACTGAGTTAATCTCTCCATTGTGTGCGATAGTACGGAAAGGTTGTGCCAATCTCCACTCAGGAAGGGTGTTGGTTGAGAACCTTTGGTGGAAAAGACAGAATGAAATTTCAAAATTTTCATCGGCTAAGTCAGTATAGAATGCCTTAATATGTGTAGGCATTACCAACCCTTTGTAGGAGACCACAGAGGTTGAGAATGAAGGAATGTAGAAGTTTCTATCATCAGGAATTCTTGCTTCAATCTCTTTACGAGAGAGGTAGACCAACGCATCAAAACGTTTAGCACCCATAATAGAGCTAGGGGCTACAAAGACTTGTTTAATGGTAGGAAGAGACTCTAACGCTTGCTCTCCTAGCGCATCGGTATTGACAGGTACTTCTCTTGTGTAGATACACTTAAGATCATTGTTTTGACATACCTCTTTAATAATTTCAAAGTCTTGCTCATTTTTTGAGAATACCATCGCTACAGCATAGAGTTCAGGAAGTGTAATGTTCTCTTTTTTTGCTGATTTTTCAAAAAACTTTTTAGGGATAGAGAGAAGAAGTCCTGAACCATCTCCTGTCTTTCCATCTGCTGCTACAGCACCTCTGTGCATCATACGTGACAGTGCAGTAACGGCATCTTCCAAATTTCTGTGTGAAGGAGTATTGTCAATAGATGCTAAAAGCCCAAATCCACAATTGTCCTTAAACGAGGTAAATAAATCTCTCATAAGCAAACCTTTATTTTAATTTTGCTAGGGTTACGGAAAACACCCTATAAATGGGGTTGATTATACTAAAAAGGTGGTTAAAAAAAGATGAAAGGTTTTGTACTTAGTCTTCGTAAGGCTAAAAATGAGGATATGATTGTCCTTATTCTCACACAAAATAGTGTAAAAACCTATTATCGTTTTTTTGGTGCTAGACACTCTATTTTACAGTTGGGTTACTTTATTGACTTTGAAGTAGAGGGTGAAAATGGCACCTATTTGCCACGTTTACGCTCCTTGTCTCACTTGGGTTTCTCTTGGTTGTTTGACAAAAACAAGCTCTTGCTTTGGCACCAGTTTATTCAAAAATTGGAGTTTCATCTACGTGATGCTTCAGAGATAGATAGCTTTTACTATGCGTTACTTTTAGATGCGGCTAAAAAGTGGGATCGTCAAAATCCAAAACGTATTGTGTGTGAGAGTTATATGGAACTTTTAGCGTATGAGGGGCGTTTAGATGGGAGTGAGTACTGCTTTATCTGTGAAGAGAGGGTGGCAGATGAGATTGCTTTAATGCAAGGCTTTAAGGTAGCACATCCTCATTGTATTTATGCGCCTTCTCTTCCTACAAAAAAGATTTTAGATGCCTTGAAGATGCGAAGTACAATTTTTTTAGAAGACTTTGAAGTCTCCTACTTGTATGAAGTTATAATGAAAGGATTCTAAAGAGCGTGTAGCGTTTTTGCTATCGCCTCTTCTAGCCTATAGAATGCTTTATCCATAGTGGAGACAATAGTAGATGACTCCATTGTTGTGGGTAGGGTTGTTGAAAAAAGTCTCGCAACCTTCTTACCTGTTTTCATATTTTCAATCGTATAACTAGCATCTAAAGAGATATGGTTATTGTACGCAATAAAGTGAGTAATATTGAGACTCAATTTAAGTTGAGGCTGACTATCGGTATCCCATGGGTAGAGATAGACTGAAGGCTGTTGGAACTTTTTTTGTAAAAAAGCAATAAGACGCTTGGTTAATCCTTCGTCCATATCTTCTGCCCAACTCGCATTGGAGAGAAAGAGAATCTCACTTTGTGACTTGGCTATGGCGATCTCTCTTTTAAAGAGATATTTAGGAACCCTCACCCTCTCTACACCAATACTTTGAATATGGTTTTTTACAGAGTGTATAGAGGGACTAGGGTTTGAGAGTACATAGAAGTGGGAACTAAAGCAGCCCCCAAGTAGTAGCATGGCACTCAACGAAAGTGGTAGGGTAAAACGTTTCATTATTTGTCTCCAAAGATAAGTGAATTTGGTTTTCTGTTAAGCATCTCTAAGAAGTGCTTCATCTCTTTTGAGGTCTCAGTTACCACTTTAAGGGTTTGGCTAAGTTGTTGACTCATTACAGAGTGACTGTCATAGCCTTTGAGTACCTTCTTGGTAACATAGAGGGTATGGGTTAAGCTTTTTAACATTTTGTTTACCTCACTTGGCATCGTTTTAAAGGCTTTTTGTTGGGTAACTTGATGGATATCTTTCATACTCTTTTGCATCTCAACAAGAAGAACATCAAGGTTAGCAATAGGTTTTTTGGTCTCATTGACAACCTCTTCAATATTTTTAAAGAGCCTATCCATAGGTAACGCATTGATTCTGCTTAGTAGTTGTTTGATTTGTGCCAAAATAGCATCATCAGCCTCCTCTACAAGAGGTAAATAGGCATAGCCATCATGAAGGACAATCTCCTCTTTTGTCGCATTTTTATCGAATGCCAAATCAACAAAGAGCGTTTGTGTAATAGGGTCTGAAGTACGAATATGTGCCCGTAACCCCTCTTTTACAGCCTGATAGAAGTTCTCTTTACCTAACCTATGACTCTGTGTATCATAAAAAGCACCTGTATGAATATGGAGTAGAATATGGCTAGACATACGGTGTTGTTTGGCATTGTAGGAGAGTTGAATATTGGCAACTTTTCCAATGGTAAAGCCTTCATACTTTACAGGCGCACCCTGAGAGAGTTTAGCAACAGAGCGTTTGGTTTGTATGATAAAACGACTCTCCTCTTTTAGAGGTGAGGTAATTTGTGCTTTTTTTGCTTCTTTGGCACTCTTGTAGAGAGGAAAGGTGTAGTGTTCTGGTAACTTTTTACTCTCATTAATATCCGAAGAGGAGAAGGCGATACCTCCTTGTATTAGGTGGCTTAATGGAGCTACATTGACACTGAGGCTTCCTCCCTCTACATCTATGGCTACCATATTTTTAATCCAAAACTTTGAATCTATGGTTACATAGGAGGCGTACTTCTTCTGAATACGAATAATGACATCAATACTTTGATTGTCTAAGGCTATAGGCATATACTCCACTTCTCCAACCACTATATTTTTATAGTAGATGGGTGTCCCTATGCGAAGGTTGGCACTTTGAGGTGTGTTGAGCTTAAAGTATGTACCATCTTCTGTCACACGGTATGCGCGTGTTAACCCTTTGTAGTCATACTTACGCTCTCCCCCTTTTTTTCCATACATTTTAATATAGGTTCCAGAGATAAGGGTATCTAAACCACTAATACCTGAGAGTCCTACTTCTGGCTTAACAATCCAAAACTTACTGTGCTCATTAAGATAGGGCGCAGCTGTTTTGTCCATACGGGCGATGACAACAACCCCTTTACCATCCTCTTGTAGTTCAATCTTTTTAATGGTTCCAATGGGAACATCACGGTACTTAATATGGCTTTGACCTGCTTGGAGTCCTTCATTGGTAGGAAAGGTAATGCGAATCTCTGGTCCAAGCTCTTGATAGTACTGGTAAAGAAGCCATCCAGCAATCATAAGGGCAAGAAAAGGGACAATCCAGATAGAGGTAAAAAAGTTAAATTTACTTGATGTTTCAACAATAGGTTCTTTAGTCATGCGTAAGTGTTTCCTTAATAAGTCTTGTATCGAAAGCATGGGCTGCTAAGAGTGTAAAAAAGACAGAGAGTGCAAATGCTGTAGAGGCTGTACCTGCTAAGATACTTACATTGTTTAACTGAATCAATGCCGATAAAATTGCCACAACAAATACATCAATCATAGACCATGGGCCTATCATCTCTGTCAACGTATAGAGTCTCTTCTTTTTCAATGCTTTATCTTTTCCTAAAGGGTATTTTACACTAATAAGTAGATAAAACAAAATAGAGAATTTTAGAAGAGGAATCACAATGGAGGCAAAAAAGATAATCATCGCAATGGGGTAAGAGCCATGCTCCCATAACATAATCACACCACCTAGAATGGTACTAGACTCCAAAACACCAAACTGTTTGGTAATCAACATAGGGTAGAGATTGGCAGGAATAAAGGCGATCATTGCTGTAATAAGGTATGCCCAACTCTTTTGGGTACTAAGGTGTGGATTGGTATGGAGTGTTGTTTGACAACGGCGACATTTCCCATTGGGGGTATGGGCTAGATTCATCGCTTTACAGATATGACACTCAACAAGTTCATCCTCTTTTATGGTTGGCATAGAGACTCCTCTTTAGGAAAAAAAATACGTTTTCTAAGCATCCATATCTCAGAGAGTTGAATGTTTTTAGTGATATAGATATCAATCAATACAAACAAAATAAGGGTATAAAACGCAATCCCCATTTGAATCTGGGCATACCCAATAAGTTTTACAAGTGCTACTAAGATACTTATGAGAAAGATATCGCTCATACTCCATGGAAGTAGATGAGAAAGTAGTACTAAAATCTTTTTTGTTAGTTGCTCCCCTCTTTTCAATTTCAAGAGCGTAAAGAGTGAAATATAGAGAAAGATAATGGTAAGAGGAAAGAGGAAAATCAACACAGCACAGAGAAGACTCACAAGATAAAAACCATGTTCAAATAATGAGAGAAATGTCTTGCTAATGGTAATAAATTGTTCATGTCCTAAAATTTCTATCTGTACCAAAGGGAAAAAATTTGCGAGTAAAAACATCACAAAAGCCGTAAGACTTAATGCCAATCCATGGTCTAAGAGTTTACTATCGTAACGGTAGAGTACACAATGACACGCACTACAACAGGCTTTAGAACCATCACTCAGAGGCACTTCTTTATGTAAGGTATGACAGGTTGGACACATAATAAGCTCATCAAGTATCGCTTCATTTTCAAGTTTCATGGCTATAATTATAGCCTAAGAACACTAAGGACTAACATTATGCATCTTCTCTCTATTGGTCACGCACTCCCTTTTACTACGACAGTAGGAGTAACCACTTTGTCACTTGAAGAGGTCGTTGCTATCCAAGATTTAGCCTCTTTTGACTATATTGTAATTCATGGAGGAGATGGTACGATTCGGCGTGTCATGAAAGCACTACAAGACTACCCCTCTTTGCCACCTTTCATCCTACACCCTACAGGCTCTTTCAATGTGGTTGCCAAATACCACCGTGTGCCCTCTTTGGAAGAGACCATCAAGAGGTTAGAGAGAGAAGAGCCCCTCTCCTTAGCACCTCAAAAACTCTATCGCTTAAATAGTGAAGTTTTTCTCTTTTCAGCAGGGAATATGGGTGACTTACAACATATTTTTGTCTCTGAGACATTACGCTTTGGCTACTTGAAACAAGGGATGCTCAAATACCTTATTGTATTTTTGTTTCTCTTACCTTTTCATCTTGTGATGACACCATGGATGCTTTTGAGTAAGAGACGTTTTTTTATCTTTACTCCCCTCTCTTTCATTAAGAAGTTTGGAAGCTTTTATGGTAAGGTTCAACCCCTCACCATCGATTTAGACAACCACTACAACTTTATAGAGTTAGATGGAGATGTGGTCATGGTGGAATCATCTATTTTAGAGATTGATGAAAAACGTACCATCGAGATTGTGGTTGCTTAACCCTAGCTAAAGGAGCCGATTTATGAAACTACTTGTCTCAGCACTAGAACCCTCTTCTAACTTACACCTTAAAGAGGTACTTAAACATACAGAAAATATTGAACTTATGGGTATTTTTGATAGCTGTTTGGGAGAGCCCCTTTACGATATTAGTGATATGGCTATTATGGGTGTGGTTGATGCCCTTAAAAAGTTACGCTGGTTCTTTAAAGTGGCAGATGAGATGGTTGCTTTAGCCAAAGATGCCGATAAGATTTTACTCATGGACAGCTCTGGGTTCAACCTTCCTTTGGCAAAAAAACTCAAAAGTGCCTATCCTGAAAAAGAGATACTCTACTACATTCTACCTCAAGTCTGGGCAAGTCGTCCCAAACGCGCCTTAAAGTTAGCCACCTACTGCGATAGGCTTTTAGGCATTCTTCCTTTTGAAGTTGACTACTACCCCAAAGGTAAGGCGACCTATGTAGGACACCCTCTTCTTGATGAGATAGAGACATCCTATAGGAAAGAGGCAAAAGCCATTGCGTTTATGCCAGGGAGTAGAAAGAGTGAAATTAAGCGACTCCTTCCTCTTTTTAAAGAGGTACGTCAAGCACTTCCAGAAAAAAGAGCCCTGCTTATTGTCCCTTCAAGTCTCTCTCAAGAGAAGATAGACGAGTGGTATGGAGATATCTCTATGTTTGAGGTACATAAAGAGACGCACAATGCGTTAGCTCAATCGGAGTTTGCCTTTATCTGTTCGGGTACAGCAACCCTTGAAGCAGCACTTATTGGTGTCCCTTTTACCCTAGCCTACATTGCTAAAAAAATAGACTTCTTCATAGGCACAAAACTCTTTGGTATCACCCAAGTTGGGCTAGCCAATATTATCTTAACGCACCATAACCAAACAACCCTTCACGATGAGATTTTACAAGAGGAGGTCTCTGTAGAGAACCTTCTTAAAGCCTACAACCATACCGACCGAAAAATCTTTGCCAAAAAGGCAGAGGAGTTACGTAGCTACTTGCGTCATGGAAGTAGTCAAAATGTCGCAAATATTATAGAAAATAGGATCTCGTAGATGCTTGTACATATCTGTTGTGCCGTAGATAGCCACTACTTTTTACAAAAACTACAAGAGAGTTACCCACAAGAGAAGTTGGTAGGGTTCTTCTATGATCCCAATATTCACCCCTACTCTGAGTACTGCTTACGTCTTTTAGATGTGAAACGAAGCTGTAAAGCATTGGGGATTGAACTACTAGAGGGAGAGTACGATACCCAAGCATGGCTTGAGGCTGTTCGTGGGTTAGAGAAAGAGCCTGAAAAAGGAGCACGTTGTTCGGTATGTTTCGATAGACGCTTTGAAGTAACAGCCCAAAAAGCAGCCCAAATAGGAGAGAAGAGCTTTACCTCTACCCTTTTAACCAGTCCCAAAAAATCACTCACTCAACTCCAAAAAGCAGGTGATGTTTTAGCCAAAAAGTATGGTTTGAAATTTTATGCCCCAGACTATAGAAAAGCTTCAGGAACACAAGAGCAAAACCGTATGGCAAAAGAGGCGAAACTCTATCGTCAGGACTACTGTGGATGCCTCTTTGGTTTAACCATCCAACGAGAGCAACAACAGAAGTTAGCCGATGAACTCTTTATGCCTCTCTCTAGACAGATACAACCTGAATCTATTGAGGCACGTATGGCACTCTATGAGAGACGCTATCGGCTTGAAGAGGAGGGAGTAGCCTACGAAATTGTAAAGCAACGTTTCTTAAATTGGCGTCTTAGCTTTGCCCTTTTACGTGTTAAAAAAGAGGTGGTTCCTGCCCATTTCCTCCCCTATTCTACTATGAAAAAAAGCTATACACGAGGGCGTATAGGAAGTAACTATCACGATATTTTTGTGATGAACCGTGACGAGGTAAAGTTTATTACCCTTACACGCTATAATCACTTTTTAAACACCACCTATGAAACCGTAGAAGCACTTATCTTTCATCCTCCTTCTTTTGAAGAGGAGTGTAACTTGCGTCAAGTATTAGGTTTTGGTGCGTATGATTTATCTACTATTGTCGTCGTAAAAGAGATACCCCAAGGAAAAATAGAGATCACCCTACAAAGTACAACTTACCTTGATGTAGCAGAAGAACTCAAGATAGTTTAAAGTTTTTATGGAATTCTTACTAAAAATGCGATAAAATATAGCAAATTTTTACCTAAAGGTCTATTCGTGTTATATAACGTTGTTGAAATCCAAAAAATCCTTCCTCATAGATACCCATTCTTACTTGTTGATAGAATTACTGAGTTAAGAGAGGGTGAGTATATTGAGGGATTAAAAAATATCTCTATCTCTGAACCTGTTTTTCAGGGGCACTTTCCCGATCATCCTATCTATCCTGGTGTCATGATTATTGAGGGGATGGCACAAGCTGGTGGTGTCTTGGCATTTAAGAGTATGGACAATGCTTCTCAAGAGGAGATAGAAAATAAAGTGGTTTACTTTATGAGTATTGACAAAGCAAAATTTCGCGCACCAGTAACACCTGGAGACCAGTTGGTCTATAAAATCTCTGTTATCAAAAACAAAGGGGCTGTCTGGCAACTCGATGCGAAAGCCTATGTAGATGATAAAGTTGTAGCACAAGCTGAGCTTAAAGCTATGATTGTAGATAAATAGAAGAATTGACAATGAGACAAACTATTCATCCTAGTGCCATTGTTGAAGAGGGAGCAACCCTTGGAGAGAATGTCTCCATAGGTCCATTTAGCTATATTGCTAAAGATGTAACCATTGGTGCAGATACAACCATCGCTTCGCATGTTGTCATTGAGGGCAATACTACTATTGGTACCAACAACCGTATCTTCTCACATGCTGTACTAGGAAGTATTCCTCAAGATCTAAAATTTGCTGGAGAAGATGTCTCATTAATCATTGGAGACTATAATACCATTCGTGAATTCACCCTCATTAATCCTGGGACAAAAGGGGGTGGCTCAGTTACCAAAATTGGAAACCACAACCTTCTTATGGGGTATGTCCATTTAGGACATGATGTGATAATCCAAGATCACTGTATCTTAGCCAATGGTGCCACACTTGCTGGGCATGTAGAGTTGGGTAACCATGTAGTCATTGGAGGGCTTACACCTGTCCATCAGTTTGTTCATATTGGAGACTATGCTATGATTGGTGGTGCGAGTGCCTTGGCACAAGATATCCCTCCTTTTTGTTTGGCAGAAGGAAACCGTGCTGAACTTAGAGGCTTAAACCTTACGGGGTTACGTCGTAAAATAGAGCGAGAGGAGATTAACCTCTTGAAAGTAGCCTATAAAAGACTCTTTGAGCAGGGAAACCCTTTACAGGAGATAGCACAAGCACTTTTGGAAGAGAGTGACTCTTCAAAAGTAAAAGATTTATGTCAGTTTATTATCTCTTCTAAACGTGGTATTCCCTTTAAACGTGATAAATAATTTAAGTATGATTAAGGAAAAAAATGTCAGATGAACTAAAAGAGTGTAGCTTTTGTGGTGCACAAGAGAGTGAAGAGAACCCTATTGTTGCAGGAGAGCATGCCTATATCTGTGCAAACTGTATCATCTCTGCAAATAAAATTCTTTTTGGAGAGGAAGAGGAGAGTGACGTACTCAATGAGGAAGCATTAGAGGCATTGGTTCTCTACACACCAAAAGAGATAAACCATCTTTTAAATGAGTATATTATTGGGCAAGAGAGAGCTAAAAAAACACTTTCTGTTGCTATCTATAACCACTATAAACGTATTGTAAACCATGTCGATAAAGCACATGATGATGAGACACAAATCTCAAAATCAAATGTACTTCTTATTGGTCCGAGTGGTTCAGGGAAAACACTTCTTGCCCAAACCATTGCGAAGTTTTTAAATGTACCTATTGCGATTGCTGATGCGACCAACCTCACTGAGGCTGGGTATGTAGGTGAAGATGTAGAAAATATTCTTACAAAACTTCTTTTAGCAGCCGATGGAGATGAAAAGCGTGCAGAGCAAGGTATTGTCTTTATTGATGAAATCGATAAAATTGCTCGTATGGGAGAGAATCGATCTATTACCCGTGATGTCTCTGGTGAAGGGGTACAGCAGTCACTCCTTAAACTCATTGAGGGTTCAGTTGTAAACATTCCACCAAAAGGGGGACGTAAACATCCAAACCAAGACTTTATTCAGATTGATACTTCAAATATCCTCTTTATCTGTGGAGGTGCTTTTGATGGACTTAATGATATTTTAAAAACAAAACTAGGTTCAAATGCCCTTGGTTTTGGACAAACAAAACGCTCTAAAACAGAGGAGAAAAACCTACTTCATCTTGTTGAAGCAGATGATTTAGTCTCTTATGGGCTCATTCCTGAACTCATTGGTCGTCTCCATGTACTCGCAACACTCAATGAGATTAGTAAAGAAGATATGGTACGTATTTTGGTAGAGCCTAAAAACTCCTTAGTCAAACAGTATCAAAAACTCTTTGAGATTGACAATGTTGTACTTAGTTTTGAAGAAGATGCACTCCTTAGTATTGCACAAAAAGCACTCGATAGAAAAACAGGTGCGAGAGGGTTACGTTCTATTATGGAAGAGATACTATTGGATATTATGTATGAACTCCCAGAACTTTCGGGGTATGAAGTGGTCATTACAAAAGATATGATTGAATCTGACGCGAAACCTCTCTATATAAAACTTAAAGAAAAAAAATCAGCATAATTGCACCATAAAAAAGGATAAATAAATGTTTAAAAAACTATTGGGTATTTTTTCTAATGACTTGGCTATTGACTTAGGAACAGCCAATACTTTAGTACTTGTAAAAGGACAAGGTATTAGTATTAATGAACCTTCTGTTGTAGCAATTCAGTATGACAAACACGGACAACAACGTATCTTGGCAGTGGGACAAGAGGCAAAAGATATGGTAGGGAAAACCCCTGGCAATATCCGTGCTATTCGCCCAATGAAAGATGGCGTTATTGCTGACTTTGAAGTCACAGAGATGATGATTCGTTACTTTATTGAGAAAGCACACAGACGTAAAGGGTTCTTCTCTCCACGTATTATTATCTGTGTACCTTATGGGCTTACACAAGTAGAACGTCGTGCTGTAAAGGACTCTGCTGAAAATGCTGGAGCACGCTATGTCTACCTTATTGAAGAGCCTATGGCTGCTGCTATTGGTGCTGGTATCCCCGTAAAAGATCCAAATGGAAACCTTGTAGTCGATATTGGAGGGGGAACGACAGAGATTGGTGTCACCTCTTTAGGTGGATTGGTACAGAGTAAATCTATCCGTATTGCTGGAGACAATTTTGACCAAGCGATTGTTGATTTTGTAAAAAAGAACTTCAATCTTCTTATTGGAGATCGTGTGGCTGAAGAGCTTAAAATCAAAATTGGTACAGCCATTCCTTTAGAGGAGGAGTTGGTCACTGTGGTACGTGGTAGAGACTCTATTGAGGGTACCCTCACCTCTGCTGAGATCACCTCTGAGCATATTCGTACAGCGATGAAAGACTCACTTGAAGAGATTGCCGAAGCACTTAAAACTGTACTTGAACAGACCCCTCCAGAGTTGGCAGGTGACATTGTAGAAAATGGTATTGTGCTTACAGGTGGAGGAGCACTCATTAGAGGACTAGACAAATATCTCTCCAATATTGTAAAACTCCCTGTCTACATTGCAGAAGACCCTCTTTTGGCTGTAGCTAAAGGAACTGGTAAAGCATTGGATGAACTGGATATGCTCCAGCAAATGGCATATGAAGACTAGAGTCGTCACCATTGTTATACTGTTATTGATCTTAACAGTACTTCTTACTAGAAACAATGAGCGTATCTCCAATACGCTCTTACATTTTATCAACCCTCTGAAACAAAACTATCGTGCGCTGACACAAGAGATTGAAGATACCAGCCAAAGCTATATTTTTCAACAACAAAGTATTGAGAGGTTAAAAAAAGAGAATGTACTCTTACATAAACTTCTACTTGACCAAGCACACTACCTACAGCAACTACAAAGCATCTACGATGTACTACCCTCTTTAGAGAAATCACCCATTAAGAGTATTGCTATCTCAGAGACCATCTCCTATGTGAAGCTCAATAGTTTCTCTCAAATTATCTTAACTCAACCTCAAGGACTTGTCTCTAAAAAACTCTATGGTCTTATTCAGGGCAATGTGGTAGGAGGGGTAGCAGAGGTAAAAAACAATCAACTCTACGGCTATCTTACCTCCGATAAGAAGTGTCGTTTTGGTGTCTTTATAGGTAAAAAAAATGCCCCAGGTATTGCGATGGGAGAGTCTACCCATGAGATGGTTGTCAAGTTCATTCCAAAGTGGTATGAGATTAAAGAGGGGGACAGTGTTGTTACCTCTGGGCTAGACAACATCTTCTTTACCCAAGTACCTGTAGGTATTGTCACAAAAGTTACCATACAAAGCTCCTATAAAGTAGCCTATATTAAGAGCTATAATGATGTGTTACACCCTAAGACTTTTTTCCTTATTAGTGATGCTAAAAACACCTTGGCAACCTACTATGATGCGAACAAAACAAAAAAACCACCTTTAGAGGTTCACTCCATTCCTACGATGGAAAACAACCAAACACAAGAGGAGAATCTCTCTACCATCATAGCAAAAAAACCTCTTTTAAGAGAGAGTCATCAAATTGATCAAACACAGGTTGATTTAGTAGAACCAAGGGTGCCTCTAGAGAGACACCTTTCTAAAAAAGTGAAACCTAGAAAAAAACCTTCTACGAAAAAGAGGAAAAAAGTAGAACGTTTTGATACTTTAGACCTCTTCTAAAAAGAGGAGAGTAAACGCCCTTATTTAAGGGCACTTTTTACCCTTTTGGTGTATAATTCGTAACTAAAAATTAAGGGTATCTTCCATGCCAAAACGCACTGACATTAAAACTATCTTACTTATCGGTTCAGGCCCAATTGTAATTGGACAAGCCTGTGAATTTGACTACTCTGGTACACAAGCAGCAAAAACACTCAAAGAGCTAGGATACAGAGTTGTACTGATTAACTCTAACCCTGCGACTATTATGACGGACCCTGAGTTCGCTGACAGAACCTACATTGAACCTATTACAGCAGAGGTTATCTCTAAGATTATCCAAGAGGAGAAGATTGATGCTATTTTACCTACTATGGGTGGACAGACAGCACTCAATGTTGCGATGGATATGCATGAAGCTGGAATGCTTAAAGATGTAGAGTTTTTAGGTGCGAATCCTGAAGCCATTAAAAAGGGAGAAGATAGACACCTCTTTAATGAAGCGATGATTAAAATTGGGATGGATCTTCCTAAAAGTGCCAATGCCTACTCTTTAGAAGAGGCACTTGACGTTGCGAAAAAGATTGGTTTTCCTGTTATCTCTAGAGCATCATTTACCATGGCTGGTGGTGGTTCTGGTGTTGCGTACAACATTGATGAGTTTAAAAAACTTGCCCAAGAGGGACTTGATGCCTCTCCTATTAATGAGATTGAGATTATGGAGTCTCTTCTTGGTTGGAAAGAGTATGAGATGGAGGTTATCCGTGATAGAGCCGACAACTGTATTATTGTCTGTTCTATTGAGAACTTTGACCCAATGGGTGTCCATACAGGAGACAGTATCACCGTTGCTCCAGCACTTACACTTACCGATAAAGAGTACCAAAATATGCGTGATGCCTCTTTTAAAATCTTAAGAGAGATTGGTGTCGATACAGGGGGGTCTAACGTACAATTCTCCATCAACCCCGATACAGGGCGTATGATTGTTATTGAGATGAACCCAAGAGTAAGTCGCTCTTCTGCCTTGGCTTCAAAAGCTACTGGGTACCCTATTGCTAAAGTGGCTACTTTGTTGGCTGTTGGGTTTACCCTTGATGAGATTACCAACGATATTACAGGAACACCAGCATCGTTTGAACCAGTCATCGATTATGTGGTTACAAAACTGCCTCGCTTTACCTTTGAGAAGTTCCCTATGGCAAACTCAACCCTTACTACAGCAATGAAGTCTGTAGGAGAGGTGATGTCTATTGGGCGTACCTTTAAAGAGTCTTTCCAAAAAGCACTCTGCTCACTAGAGACTGGGCTCATCGGATTTAACCCTATCGCATGTGATGGTGAAGAGCTTATCCGTGAAATTCGTCGTTCTCATGCTGACCGTATGCTCTACGTTTTTGAAGGACTTAGACGTGGTATGAGTGTAGATGCCATCTTTGACCTATGTAAGATTGACAGATGGTTCCTCTACCAACTAGAGGAGCTTGCTCTTCGTGAAAAAGAGATGGACATTGCCCTACTCTCCGATGCTACACGTCTTCGTGAAGTCAAATCGGAAGGTTTCTCAGATGCGATGATTGCTGAAGTTATTAACAAAAAAGAGGGGCTTAACCTCTCTGAAAATGACATCTATACAGCAAGAGAGAAGGCTGGTGTACGTTTAGAGTACAATGAGGTAGATACCTGTGCGGCTGAGTTTAAAGCCCTCACCCCTTACCTCTACTCTACTACAAACATTACAAAACTTCCTCTTGAAGAGACAACCCCCTCTTCTGAGAAAAAAGTCTTAGTCATTGGTGGAGGACCAAACCGTATTGGACAAGGGATTGAGTTTGACTACTGTTGTGTCCATGCTGCTTTTGCCTTGGAAGATATGGGTGTCAAGTCTATTATGTATAACTGTAACCCAGAGACTGTCTCTACTGACTACGATACTTCTGATATCCTCTACTTTGAACCTATTGATTTTGAGCATGTAAGAAATGTGATTGAACTTGAAAAACCAGATGGTGTGATTGTTCACTTTGGAGGGCAAACACCTCTCAAATTGGCAAAAGACCTTACAGCCATTGGCGCAAAGATTTCAGGTACTACAGCCAAAGTGATTGACCTAGCAGAAGATAGAGAGCTCTTCTCTGCGTTCATTAAAGAGTTGGGACTCAAACAACCAGACAATGGTACCGTATTTGCGAAAGAGAAAGCATTGGTTGTAGCAAACCGTATTGGTTACCCAGTACTTGTGCGTCCTTCATTTGTACTTGGTGGTCGTGGGATGAAGACTGTCTACTCCGATGAGGAGCTCAACCAATATATGGATGAGGCTGTGAGTGTCTCTCATGATGCGCCAGTACTTATTGATAAGTTCTTAGACAATGCCATTGAGCTTGATGTTGATGCCATCTGTGATGGAAAAGATGTCTACATCGGCTCTGTCATGCAACACATTGAAGAGGCAGGGATTCACTCTGGTGATTCAGCATGTTCACTCCCTCCAGTAAGCATCTCTGAAGCCCTACAAGAGGAGGTTAAAAAGCAAACAGCTGCTATAGCCCTTGGTTTAGGTGTCGTTGGTCTTATGAATATTCAATATGCTATTCATAAAGGTGAAATTTACCTAATTGAGGTAAACCCTAGAGCCTCTCGTACGGTGCCATTTGTCTCTAAAGCCACTGGTGTACCTTTGGCAAAAGTAGCCACAAGAGTGATGATTCAAGGTGACTTGAAAGAGGCATTGAAGTTCTACGATACCTTTGGTGTGGTTAACTTCGATAAAGAGATTATGGAGCCAACCCTCAAAAACCATGTAGCTGTTAAAGAGGCTGTATTCCCATTCAACAAACTTCCAGGATCTGACCTTATCTTAGGGCCTGAGATGAAGTCAACAGGAGAAGTTATGGGGATTTCTGAAAACTTTGGTATGAGTTTTGCTAAGTCTCAGTTTGCCTCTAAAAACAATATTCCTTTAGAGGGGAAACTTTTCTTATCGCTCACAGAAGCAGACAAACCATTTGCTGGAGAAGTAGGAAAAATGTTTACAGATCTTGGGTTTGAGATTGTAGCAACGTCTGGTACCCATACAGCCCTTGAAGCTTCAGGTGTACCAAGTACTAAAGTACTCAAAATCTCAGAAGGTCGTCCAAATATTGATGATATGATTAAAAATGAAGAGATTGCTATTGCTATCAACACTTCTGACAACGCAGGAAGTAAAACCGATGCGAGAAGCATCAGACAATCGGTACTTGCTAACCATGTAGCCTACTTTACCACACTAGCTGCTGCAAAAGCCACAGCTATGGCGATAGAAGAGCTTAAAGCTGCCAATGGAGAACTTGCCCCTAAAGCACTTCAAGACTACCTCTCGTAACTGCTATAACTCCTTTGATGTAACACTCTTACATCAAAGGATGCTTTTTAGGCTAACAAGTAGGCAAACTCCCTTACCCACTCTCCCCAATGTACTGAACCTTCAACCTCTAGCTTGTTGTGCTGCATATCTTTGATAAGCATAATACTAAATTCACTAGGTAGTGCTAACGAAAAGCCAATAACATTGTCAATTGCCTCCTGTGTAGGATTGGCTTTAAGTTTGTTGACAATACCTATGATGAGGGCTATCATCACTTTAGTGTCTCTCTCTTCAAAGGTTTTAAGCTCTCCATTTAGGATGCTCTCAAATGAGGGAAGTTTTTGCATCACTTTTCTAAAGTTCATATACCCTACAGCTACTTCCTCTCCCACAGTACCTTGAAGCGTCTCAAAGAGTAGTGCCTCATCATCAATACCTGACTTCATAATCGTATCTACATAGCTCCATGAACGAGGGGTGGCAAAGGCTCGTTCTCCTAAAGAGGGGTTAAAGGTAAAGAGCATAGAGGGCGCATAGCTCAAATAGGCAAGAATAGAACTCTCTATCTCTCTACTATATGCCCATGCTTTCCAATCTTCAAAATCTACCTCCATCTCAAAGTGTACAAAACGGTTTGCTAGAGGAGGAGGCATCTTATAGACGACACCTCTATCGGTCTCTCTGTTTCCAGCAGCAACAATACTCCACCCCTCAGGAAGGGTGTACTCCCCTACTTTTCTATCGAGTACAAGTTGATAGGCTGAGGCTTGGACAGCTGGAGGTGCTGTATTGATTTCATCGAGAAACAAAATGCCTTTAGAGTGAGGGTCAGAGGGCAAGAAGCTAGGTTTTGCCCAGACACCTTCATTGGTTTTGGCATTGAAAAAAGGGATACCTTTAAGGTCTGTAGGGTCAAGTAGTGCAAGGCGTAAATCTATAAAATCTAACTGCTGTTCTTTGGCAATGGCTTTGACAATAGAAGATTTTCCAATCCCTGGTGCTCCCCAAATAAACAGAGGAAGTTTCTGGGCAATAAGTTTTTGTGCAATAGCACTAATATGAGATGCTTTCATGAGAGTTGTCCTGCATTTTTATCGTAGTTGTGTACCGAAGCATACCACTGCTTCATAATAGGATTTTGTGCCAATTGGCTTTGTAAACGGGTATCTATTTTGAGTACGTCTAAGATATCGGCATCAATCGCACCATTGGAGGCGAGTGCTTGATGGATAGCTAGACTCCCTTTCTCAAAGAGTGCACGTAAAATCTTTTTGGGTGTTGAGGCATTTTGTGCCAATGCCTCAGAAATGCTCTGGCTACACTCTGTAATGTAGAGTTCTTCTAGTAGTCTAGAAGGCACGTTTACATTGCTTGCTAGTGCCTCGTTAATAGAGGGCTCTTTTTTCTCATAGAGTTTCAAAAGTGAGCTTTGAGAAAGTGTCTGATTTTGTGCCAAATAGACCAAAAGTAGAGGGTTGTTTTGGATAGAAAGAAGTTCTATCTCTACCTCTTTTGTAAGGTGTTCATTGGCACCAAGAATTGCAAAAATCTCTTTAGAGAGATTTGCTTTTTCAATGCTTTTAAGGCGTGCTTTATCCATAGGTTGATGTAATAAGAGAAGTTCAACCGTACGCTCCTCCTCTTGAAGTAGTCTAGTAAAGATATGCTCATCTATCTGTGGGTTTGTCGCAAGTGCTCGGTAGATGAGACTATCTTCTTTTTTGAGGAGTTGCGCTAACATAGAGAGACTCACAGCACTATTGCCTGCTAAAGCCCTATAGATTTCCACCTCTTTAAAGGCGTAGAGCCTCTTTGCTACCTCTTCTGAAATAGCCCTATTTTTAGCAATAGTCTCTCTTAAACTCACCCTCTTTTTACCACGCACCACAAAATGAAAGTTTGGGAAGGAAAGAAGAGCCAAGAGGAGTTGAGGGTGTGTCGCCTCTGTTGCCAAACGGCGTAGTGTTACGTAGCTATAGTGTAAATCTTCCTCATTGATACCTATGGGGATATAGCGTCTAAGGGTGTGGACAATAACATCTCTATCGTGGGTATTGTCCTCCTCCTCATCGTGCCATTGGTAGAGCATTAAAAGCTTTAAAAAGAGACTTTCACTCAGATGTGTGTTGGAGAGTAGCCGTTGTATGCGTGGTTGATCATTGGTAAGTTTTATAGCCATGAGAAGTTCATTGTCATTAATCTCTTCAGAGAGAAGGGCTTCAAAATGCTCTTGCTTATAGCTAGGTATCTTCTTCTCATACGCTAGATACGAAATCTCCTCCTCTATGGGGTTTAGTTGACGTGCTTCAATGGTTGCGACGACATCATCATCAAGGTTTTTAGTAGCAAAGAGTTGGTACTTTTTTAAAAAACGTGCTATCTCTTCATCGGTAAAGAGACCTTCACGACCAAGTAGTAAAATGTTTCTATTTTTATGTGACTCAAAAAGTTCTTTAAGGGGTATTTTTCTATTCATACTTTAGTATAGCATAGAGGGTTTTAAATAGGAGTTAATAACTCCTATTTATTTTCTCTTCCCTCTCCTAAAAAGTGTGGATTGCTTTGTAGAGTTCGGAGACATTTTGTATGGCATTTGTGTGTTCAGTAAAGCCCCAGTCTACCATGAGGTATGCCATACCAGCACGTTTGGCTGCCTCTTCATCTCGTGGTCCATCACCAATAAAGAGTGCCTCCTCTACGGTGGTTTGTGTCTCTTTTAAGACTTTAAAGAGCATATCGGGGGCTGGTTTTCCTTGGGGAACATCGTCGTAACACCCTATTGCATCAAAGAGAGAGACTATTTGTAAATAGGAGAGAGATTCTAGGGTAGATTGTCGGTAGGCATTGGTTGCTACTGCCAAGAGGTACCCCTCCTCTTTTAGCTTATGTAAAAGTGCCTCTATGCCCTCATAGAGTACCAACTCTTTTCCATGGTTTTTGGTGTAGTACTCAGAGAACCAACGCTCATGGTCGGCATCGAATGCTTTGGCATGGTAGAAGAAGTGTGCTGGGTTAATGGTAGGGTCATTGACATGTCTTAAGATATGTGACTGCTCCATAGGCTCAAAGCCTAGGTTTTTACGTACGTAGTTAATGGCGTTAGCGATGGTAAGAGAGCTGTTTACAAGCGTTCCATCCATATCGAAAATAATGGTTTTTTTAGACACTACTTCTTCTCGCTTTTCTGGTTGACTTTAAGGTAGTAGGAGAGTCCTAAAATTAAGGCTGTAATACCAAAAAGAAGATAGACAGCAAAGAGGAGTTTTCCTGGTGCTGTGAGCGCAAACTTAAAGACAAGCATCAATGCCTCAATGGAGAGGGCTATAATGATGGAACCTAAAAAGCGTATCATGGTTTGGTGCGAATCTTCTGAGTGCCCTTTTTTCTTCTCTTTTCCTAAAACCTCCTCCTCAAAAATAGCCTTGACTAAGTCTACAATGGCTAAAGAGAGGGTGAGTAAAATGGTCGATTTGAACATCTCATTAATGTCAATATTGCTAAAGTCCAATCCAAAACTCATAATGCTAGTAAGCCCTTTAACAAAAAGCAAGAGTGCTACAGCAAAGAGTGCCAAAGAGAACGCAGAGTAGACCCATTTGTTTACAATACCAAACTTGGAGTTTACGGAGCTTGGATGTACCATCTTTAAGATGTTTTGTAGGGTAATGTCAACACAGATAATGGCTAAGAGTCTATCGTCTTTGTCATAGAGAGGAAAGGTTGCTGTTACGACCAACTCATTGCTTACCAAAGAGGGGTAAGGGTCTGTAAGCATACAACGATGCTCTTTGAGTGTTTTGTAGTAGTAGGCTCTGTCACTTCTGTCTTCTCCTTTACCAAACCCTGAGAGTTTTTCTTTGGGAGAGAAGTTATCGACAAGTTGTACCCCATTGCCATCAATAGCGTAGATGACCTCGGCATGAGGGATGGACTCTTGAAGATGCTCTATTTTGGAGATGATATTTTCTAGGGTGGAACCCTGCATACTTTGTGAGATATTGCGACTCATAATGTAGCAGAGGTATGCCCTCGCTTTGGTTCGTATTTGTGCGTACTCTTGTATCTCTTTAACGACTAACATCTAAACTCCTTTAACAAACGGTTCCCATAACATCGGTAAATGATGTCTTTTGATTGATAGCAACTTCAGGTACAATACTCCCTTTTTGAGAGAAAGTCAGAATGGTAGAACCCATCTCAAACCACCCAAAGAGTGCTCCACGTTTCAACCAAAGGTTCTCATAGGTGTAGTGTTGAGGCTCTGTGATGTTACTGTTGGTATGAATGCTTGGTTCAAAACTCACTACCATCTTTCCTACATTGAGTGCCCCTACAAGGACTAAAACATGGGTACGCCCTTTGGTATCTTCACACTCCATAACGATACGCTCATTCTCAATAAAGAGGTTGGGCATATTGCGTAGTAGTGGAAAGTTTACGGGGTAGAGTTTCCCAGGGATATGTGTAAGGCTACACACCTTTAACTCCATAGGCATATGGTAACGGTGGTAGTCTTTAGGAGAGAGGTAGAAATTAATAAACTCCCCTCCCTCTACGCGAGAGGCTGCCTCTTGGTGGTAACCTCCAAAGAGCCCTTCAATCTCGTAGCCCATACCCTTAATTTGGTAGGCACGTCCTTGGGTAATGGTACCCGCATCGCTAATGCGTGCGTCTACTCCAGAGATGAGGGCTTGAGGGTCTTGTGGCAACGCTCTAGGCTTCTCTAAAGCACGTGTAAAGAGTTTGTTGAGTGTTTTGTAGGCACTTGGCTCTTTAAACTCAGACATATCTAACCCCATAAGCTTCACATAGGTCGCATTGATGATGTGTTGTACCACAGGAGAGAAGGGTTTAGAGGCAAATGTGCCAAACTTTTGAGAGATGAGTGAAGTGAAGTGTCTTTTAGTTGGCATTGGTTGTTCCTCTATAGTGTGTTAGGGCATCTTTCATTAAAGAGATATGGTAGTTCTCTTGGTGGTTGATAAAGTCAAAGAACTTCTCTAGCTCAGGACTCTCTTTGGAGACAGCTTCAGCAAGCTTTTTACACTCCTCTTTAGCAGCGAGCTCCTCATCGATACCATCTTTAAGGAACTGCACAATATCTTCTACCTGATAGAGCTCTTTCATTACCATACGAGGTACCCCTAAAATCCCCATTTTTGCTGCCATATCGCCAAAACTTTTGAGGTGAAAAAAGCTCTCATCTACCAAAATTTGGAAGATACGATTCATATAGGCATCGCTACTATGGGCTTTGAGGTAGTTGTAGATAAGGATAAGCTCATACTCCTTGTAGGTCTCTTCAAACAAAAAGAGGGTTAACGCATCGGTTGCCTCTTGGTTTAGTGTAATGTTTGGAAGTTGACGTGCCATACTGAAAGCATCAATCTCCTCCTCTTGAAGTTCTCTTAATACACTTACCATATAGTGTAGGTCTGTAGAGATACGTTCAGCAAGTGCTTGGTTGGCAAGTGTTGAAAGTTGCTCTTCAATGGCTTCAAGTTTGCGTACAATATCGTTTAAGATATGGGTTAATTTCTCTACTTTAATGGCAATATGGTCTCTGTCATAGTTGTAACTCTCTTGTGCAACAATGAGTTCATTTTCAAGCCATGTAAAGTGTCTAAAGAGGATGTCAGAGAAGTCAAAGAGACGCTGTTTGTTGGCTGTTTTACTCATAAACCCAGCCATTAGCATCTCAATCCATACTTCATGGGTTTGTATAAAAAGAGACTTCATCTATAGCTCCTGCCCTTGGTTTTCCTCTTTGGGAACACAACTGTTTAAAATTTTGTAGGTAATGACAGGGTAGTCTGGCTCATCTTGGCGTTTGATGTAGGTATCGACAGCTGCTTTAATGGCAAGGGCTACCATCTCAGAACAAGCAGCATCTTCTGAGGGGAGTTTCTCTAAGAGTTTCATGGTAGCTTCTACAAGGTTATAGACCCCATTAAAGTTGAGTCCCTCTGCCTCTTGGGTAAGCATAGAGCCTGCCACAACGGTGGTAGTACACCCAATAGCTTGAAAACGTATCTTTTCAATGTAGGGCTCCTCTTCATCTTTTCCTACCACAAGGTAAATGGCTACTTTCTCTCCATTTTCTGGGTTTTTTCCTATCCCTTGTACATCGGCATTTTCTAGTGCCCCATAGTTTTTAGGGTTCATCATATGTTCGATTAACTCTGCATCCATCGTCATAGCGCGTACTCCTTAGATTATATTGGGGTTATTATACCCTTTTTAATTTAGACACTAATAGAGTTGAAATAAAAATTGGATATGATATGCCTATTAAAAAAAGGATACATCACTATGGCAAAATATATACTCTTTGATACAGAGACCACTGGAAACCAAGAAGCAGACCGTATTATACAAATTGGGGCGATGGTGGTACACTCAAAGTCCTTTGTAGAGGTCTATGATGAGCTCTGCTCTACCGAGGTACCCATTAGCATTGAAGCGATGGAGGTACACAACATCACCCCAGACAAGATAGCAAACCTTCAGCCCTTTTCTCAAACCCAAGCCTACGCTACCATAGAGAAGTTTAATGCTAAGGAGAACTACCTTATTGCCCACAATATTGGGTTTGATTTGGGGATGTTAGAGAAGGAGGGATTTGAGAACCACTACACCCTCATAGACACCGTACGTTGTGCCAAACACCTGCTACCTGACTCTCCCTACCACCGTTTACAGTACCTACGTTACAGTCTAGAACTCTACAAAACAGAAGAGGAGGAGGCAAAAAAGCTTGGTATTACTATTAAGGCTCACGATGCCATTGGTGATGTGTTGGTGATGAAACTGCTTCTTTCTAAACTTGTAGCCCTGACCCAAGAGAAGTTTCCAAACACTAACCCTATGGAGAAGATGGCAGAGCTTACCCAAACCCCTGTACTAATGAAAACCTTTAAGTTTGGGAAGTACAAAGGAGAGAGCATCGAAGCCATTGCCAATGAAGATATGGGCTACCTAAACTGGATGAGAAAAAACCTTGAGTTAGATGAAGATATGGCATACTCACTAGACTACTACTTAGGATAAGAAATGAAAAATATCTGGAAAAGTACACTTATTGTAACCACAACCCTCCTCTTTTTAGGGTGTGGAGGGGGAGGAGCTACTACTCCTCTTAAAAAACCTATCGCTTTTTTTTGTTGGGATGGCATAGCCAACTACCCCTTGGCACTTCAAAACCTTCAAGGGTATGAGAGTCCAACTATCTACCTAAACCCCGTAGATCATGGTAGTGATGAGAACTTTGAGAGCAATGTAGAGAGGCTTCAAGAGGCTGGTTCTAAGGTATGGTACCTCATTTCAGGTGATCCTGACGATGACTATATGGATGCCCAAATAAAAAGAATTGCCACTTACAACGCAGACCATAGCCACCCTATTGAGGGGATGGTGTTCGATATGGAGCCATGGACGGCTTTTAGCGACCAAAACAGTAGTGAGAACAAAGAAGCGTGGCAAACCTACCTTGATATGCTTCAAAAAAATAGCGATAAACTCCATGCCATAGGGGTAAAGATATCGGCTGTAATTCCTTTTTGGCTCAACACCATTACCGAAGCCTTTCCTAACAATAGACCCATTAACTACGATATTCTCGATAGGGTAGATGAAGTAGTTGTGATGGACTATACTGTCTATGAAGAGAGGTTTGTCGCCTATGCCCAAGATAGCCTCAACTATGCTCAGAGTGTCCAAAAAGAGGTGGTAGTGGCTATGGAGATGCACGACATAGACAATGACGCTGTCTCTTTTGCCACCCATCCTGAAGATTTAGCACCCTTTGTAGAAAACAACTTTACCTACACCAGCTTTAAGGGCTTTAGTATTCATACACTCGATGACTTTGTAAGCTCAGAGTTAAACCTAAGCTTGTAAGCTAGCATAATAGTCTACCACACGGGCATCTACTTGTATCATACGCTGCAAGTAGGCTCCCAAATCTCCCCTACTAAAGTCTATACGCAATGTTTTAGGGTTAATCGCCCTTGAGATAGCCACATAAAATTGGCTTGGGGCAAAGATATGATCTACATTACAGACAAGTTGGTCTATGCTCATACCTTGGCTTTTATGAATGGTCACAGCGTAGGCGAGTTTAAGGGGAAACTGTGCACAGGTAGCTAGAGAGATGCTCTCTACACTCCCGGTATCATCGACTCTCATCTCTAGCAAGTCAAAGGTGTGTCTCTCTACACGTACATACGCCTCCTCTTTTTCA
>Ga0256843_1000593_pt1 | contig 30631 bp, 27 predicted proteins | sample AlvinellametaG_FD_191572 | JGI IMG/M metagenome (GOLD analysis project Ga0256843, IMG submission 191572) | Pompeii worm associated microbial communities from hydrothermal vent at the East Pacific Rise, Pacific Ocean - Alvinella | ecosystem: Host-associated > Annelida > Integument > Unclassified ...
ACAGAACCCTCTACATTTATCTTGTTCTGTTGCATATCTTTAACCAACATAACTGAAAACTCTTTAGGGAGCGTCAAGGAGAACTTGAGTGCATTATCTATCTTCTTTTTGGTAGAGTTGGCTTTGATATTTGAGATAACTCCTGCAATAAGTGCAAATAGCACTTGAGAATCATGTTCTACCTCTACCTCTTCATTATTTAGTAACTTATCAATATCAGGAAGTCTATTCATTACCTTTCTAAAGCTCATAAAGGCTATTGCACTCTCATTTCCTACTGCTCCTGATACAATGTCCATTAAAAGAGTTGCTTCAATACCCGATTTTAAAATCTTATCTACATACTCCCAAGAGCGTGGAGTTGGGAATGATTTTTGGTTTTTAGAGGGTTCAAACTCAAATAGTTTTGAGCCATCGTAGTGTAAAAAGGCGATAATAGAGGAGTCTATTCCTTTCTCATATGCCCACCCTTTCCAATCTTCGAAGCTAACCTCCATATTTAAATGAACAAAACGGTTAGCCAGTGGTGGAGGCATTCTATAAACCACCCCTCTATCACTCTCGTTATTTCCAGCTGCAATAATACTCCAACCCTTTGGTAACTCATAATCTCCAACTTTTCGGTCAAGTACCAACTGATAAGCACTTGCTTGAACTGATGGTGGGGCTGTGTTTATCTCATCTAAAAATAGAATCCCTTTCGATTCAGGAGCATTGGGCAAAAAGTTGGGACTTGCCCAGACCGCTTGGTTGTTCTCTTGGTCAAAGAATGGAATACCCTTTAAATCTGTTGGGTCAAGAAGCGATAGACGTAAATCTACAAACTCCAACCCCTTATCTTGGGCAATCTGTTTAACAATCGAAGATTTTCCAATACCAGGGCTTCCCCATACAAACACGGGTATTTGGCTCTCTATTAATCTATCTAAACTTTTGGTTATATCTTGGGCTTTCATCTATACTCTCCTCTTTTGATGGGTCGACACATCGGTCGACCCCTACGCATATTTTCCAAATCCATATTTTTTCATAATAATCTCTAAAATAGGCTTTTTATATGCCCCCTCATGTCTAAAAACTTCATTTCCCTCTGCATCAAAAAAGAGCTGAACAGGCATCAATTTAAGTCGGTATTTGTCTCTTAAAATCAGTCGCTCTTTTTGACCATCTACTGAATATATTTGATATTCGGGATGCTCTTCTAAAATTTCGGCAAAGAGTTTTGACATTGCCAAACAGCTGTAGCAGTGGCTCATTCCAAAAGCTATAATTGTGGGTTTGCCGTTACCTATTTTATCTTTTATATCGGCATATTTTTTTATCTCTAATGTTTTAATATCTATCATCGCTTCTCATTCCTACATGTGCAGAGTTTATACTATCAAGATAGGTCTGATTGGTCGTCATCAACATAATCAGTTCAGAGTCCAATGCAAACTGCTCTAGGTATTTTAGTTTTGTTGAAGGATTTATAGCCAAACCTCGATTAAACTTATGAATATTTTTCTCACTCAACGCATCTAAAATAGATTGTGGAGTTGAAGGATTAGAGGCGATATTAACCGTTAATACTTCATTCTCATTGGCATAAAATTGCTCTAAAAGTTTTGGGTCAAGATTGAGATTTAGACTAAGTGGCAACATAAATGCATCGCCATAGAGACCATAGAGCCTATTTAACTGCTCCGTTGTTAGCTGTTTGTTTGAAGCGAGTTTTTCATCCAATAACCTATTTAAACCGATTAACTGCTCTGCCACTTCGCCTATCTGATTGTTCTCTCCCATCATTGCTAGGGTCTCTTCTGTTAAATTGGCTTCTAAAATCGCTTTTAATCGCTTCTCTGTTATCTTTTGAAAAGTTAAAAGAGAACGAACTATCTCCTCATCACTCTTAAGCAGTTCAATAAAAAGGCTATCATCCAAATTCTCATTTTGGGTCAACATCAGTTTGGTAACTTCATTGGATTTATTAAAAATAAGCTCTTGAGCATCAACGCGAATAGAGTTGTTACAAGCCAAAAAGCTATTAATTCTATCATCATTAAAGCTCAAAAGATAACGAATATTCTCATGAGCAATATTGGGATTGAGTGCCACAATCTCACGCAGATTTTTAGGGCGTAAATCCTCTTTTCGGCTCTGCTTTATCTCATGATTGGGCATGGTTAACATCGCATCCAAAATTGCCCCCTCTTTGGCATCTCGTGCAATATTTGACAGCGTAATAGGCGAATAGACCATAGCAGGGTCTCTAAATCCATCGGGTCTAAAAAATCTATCTACAAAGGTAATCGTTGCATCACGATTATCATCATTATCATAAACCCCTTCCCCTCGCCAATCATACATTTTAAAGAGCTTCAAAAAGACCTCATCACTAAATGAGCTATTTTTAAGCAGACGTTTTAGTCGCTCTTGGTCATTAGAGAGCTTTAGAGACATCATTAATGTGTTGGGTTTAAGATGCTTGGTATAAAACTCCTCAAACTGAGCCAAACGCACCTCTGGAATCTGCATATCATACAGCTCATACGATATATCATCCTCCAAAGGGGTCATCATGGTACTCAACACTGTTAGGGCTACATTTTGTCCCTTATATTTATCGGCATATCGCATCCCTTGTGCCTCTAAAAAATTGGTTAACTCTTCGGGGGTAAAGTTGGTAACACGCCCCAAAAAAAGAACCGTACCACCTTGATTATTTTTGATTATCTCTTCTATTTTCATATTTTACTCTTTAAAATTATACAAAATAATGTTCGATAGAATCGAACCTATAGAATATAATAGCATAAAAAAGAGTAAATTACTCCTAATTAGAATGGTTCGCCTTAATTTCAAAAACCATTGGTGGATTTAGTATCGTAGGGTTGGCTTCAGCCGACCACAGTACAATTATAGAAAAAGAATTGGAGATAATATCATTATGAAAAGAAGAGACTTTATAACCACCTCTGCCCTTGGACTCGGAGCATTAAGTTTGGGTGGATGCTACAAAGAGGAGAATCGACTACCCGATGGAACAGCTAAAGTTCAAAAAAAAGTAACCCTCAAACTTGCCACCTCTTGGCCTGCTCACTTTCCTATTATGGGAACAGGCGTTGATAATTTTGCTAAACGCTGTTTTGAGCTTAGTGGTGGAACATTAGAGATAAAGGTCTATCCTAAAAATATCTTAGTTCCTGCCCTACAGGTTTTTGATACCACTTCACTGGGTCAAATAGATGCCTTTCATTCGGGTGTCTATTACTGGAAAGGTAAAAACTCAGCCTTCTCTATTTTTGGTGGAATGCCTTTGGGATTAACCAGTGAAGAGATGATAACATGGCTTAAATTTGGAGGGGGAATGGAGCTTTGGCGAGAACTCTATGCTAAATTTAACCTCTATCCTCTTGTTGGTGGAAGTACAGGCCCACAGATGGGTGGATGGTTTAAAAAAGAGATAAACTCACTAGCCGATTTAAAAGGGCTAAAGATGAGAATCCCAGGTCTTGGGGGAGAGGTAATGAAAAAACTGGGGGTTAATCCCGTACTGCTTCCTGCTGGAGAGATTTTTACCTCGTTAGAGCGTGGAACCATTGATGCCACCGAATGGGTAGGACCTGCCCTTGATAGAATGATGGGATTTGATAAAGCTGCTGACTACTACTATACAGGTTGGCATGAACCTGGTTCTATTTTAGAGATAACCTTCAATAAAAACCGATGGGAGCAGTTAAGCCCTGTCCATCAAGCCATTATTACAACTGTGGCTGAAGAGATGACAGCAACAATGGTTCAAGAGTTTCGTTATAAAAATGCCAAAGCGTTAGCCGAAATGCCTAAGAATGTAAAGATACGCACCTTTCCAAAAGAGATAATAGAATCAGCGAAAGAGGCATTAAATGAAGTTTTAAAGAAAGAGTCTAAGAAAAATAGCGATTTTAAACGGGTATTGAACTCTTATGAAGCCTTCACAAAATTAAATAAAAATTGGGATGATATTAGCACTAAAAACTTCCTAAATATAAGGGCATAATGTTATAATCAAGCAACATAATTAAACTATAGGAGGTCGAAATTATGAAAAAAATAATATTGCTATTAACAGCAGTAGCGACTACAATCTGTGCAGAAGGGGTTTTCTCTTTGGGCAATAAAAATTTTGGATTTACCTTGGGAAGTAGTACCAATTTTAATCAAACCTATACAGTAGCAGGAGTCAATGTTAACTATTTTATTGCAGACAATTTATCAATAGGAACCGACTATAAAGGATTCTTTGGAGCTTCTCCCAATATACAACAGGTTACTGTCCCTGTTACGTACCACCTCCCTTTGGAAAACACCACATATACTCCGTATATAGGTGCTTTTTTTAATCACACTTTTTTAGAAGAGCCTTTTAAAGATTACAACATTTATGGTGGAAGAGCAGGGTTGTCAATTCAGACATCCATCAACTCTTTTATGTCTTTGGGATGGGTACAAGAGTTTAGAAACAGTGGAGAGAATATCGAGAATCAAGGTTATCCTGAAATATCAGGAGGATTCTCTTTTTAATTTAGTGTAATAGATTCTATCTTACAAAAATGCCAAGAGCGAAGCTGTAACAGCCACATTCAACGACTCAACACCTCGATTCATCGGAATTTTAATTGTATCAGAAGAGAGTGCTTCTATCTCTTTTCTTACTCCCCCACTCTCATTACCCAAAATAAAAACTGTTCGTTTTGCTAAAACAACCTCTTTATAACTCTGCTCTGCATAAGAGGATAAGGTAAATAACTTAGAATCACTATCTTTAAATTTTTTCAAAGTAGCTTTAAAGTTTTTACTCTTAATAATTGGTAATTTAAAGAGGGTTCCTGCACTCGCTTTAATAACCAAAGGGGTAATTTGAGCCGAATTTTTAGTTGGAAGAATAATTGCATCAATATCTCCTCCTGCACATGAACGAATAATCATGCCCAAATTTTGAGGATTTAAGATACCATCCAGAGCAATAACTCTAAAATTTTGATTCTGTTTTAAAAATTCATCTTCACTCAAAGCATGTTTTAGAACAATATCTAAAGCAACTCCTTGGTCTTGCTTTGAGTTTTTAGAGATTCTAGAGAGTGATTTTTTATCATGATAAGCTATCTCTATCTTTCTCTCTTTTGCAATCTCAACCATTCTATCTAGTTGTTCTACAGATTTATTTGAATCTGAAAAGTGCAATTTATGAATCTCAATAGAATCATCTTCTAAAACTTCCAAAACAGCATTTCTGCCATAGATGGTAATAATCTTATCAAAAAAAGATTTTTTGGCTAGGTATTGGGCTGAATCTTTCAACTATTTAGAGTCTCCATTCCACGCAATAACCTGTTTTCCCTCTTCATTTACATCGACAGCTGGCATTCCCATAATATTAAATCCACCATCTACATAGTGAATCTCACCTGTAACACCTGCACTCAAATCAGAAAGTAGATACATTCCAGAGTTACCAACATTATGAATTGTCACATTTCTTTTTAATGGAGAGTGGGCAGCATTCCATTTCAACATAAAACCAAACTCACCAATCCCTGCAGCAGCTAATGTTTTAATTGGTCCTGCACTAATTGCATTTACACGAATTCCATCACGTCCTAAATCTTCAGCCAGATATTTTGTAGTCATCTCTAAAGTAGCTTTTGCAATACCCATTAAATTATAATTTGGAATATATTTTACTCCTCCATAATAGGTTAAAGTCAGAATTGAAGCGTTGTTTGACAAAACAGGTTTTAGCTCTCTTACAATCTCAATCAGTGAGTATACAGAAATATCCATTGCAACATTAAATGCCTCTTTTGAAATATCATAAAAACGTCCTGAAAGCCCTTCTTTTGGGGCAAATGCAATAGAGTGAACAATAAAATCTATCTCTCCAAAATCTCTTTGAATAGACGCTCTTAGTGCTACAATCTCTTCTGGTTTACTCACATCACAAGGGTAAAAACCTGCACCACACTCCAAATCTTCAGCTATCGGCTTTAACTTCTTTTCAAAACGCTCATTTAAAAAAGTAATGGCTACCTCGGCACCCTGTTCTCTACACGCTTTGGCAATTCCATACGCAATAGACTTCTTATTTGCAATTCCAAGGATAATCCCTTTTTTGCCTTTCATAATCATTTGATTCTCTCCATAATTTAAAATAGTTGCGTATTTTATCACGATTGAGATAGAATATTAATTAACTAAAAGATATTAAAGGAATATAGTCGATGAAAAAAATCGTAGTCATTAATACAGGTGGAACTTTTAATAAAACCTACAACCCATTAACAGGAGAGTTGGATATAGATAGAGAGGGAAAAGCACTAAAAAAAATAGAGGAGTCTTGGCTTAAAAAGCTAGAGATTATTAATATAATAGGAAAAGATAGTCTAGAGATGACAAAAGAAGATAGAGAGACAATTCTAAAAACAGTAAAAAAAATCCAAGGGAAAAGGGTTATTATTGTTCATGGTACCGATACAATGGATAAAACAGCCAACTATTTAGCAAAAAAAAATCTAAAAAAGAAGATTATATTGACGGGAGCAATGGTACCTTATAGTATAAATTCTGTAGAGGCAACAGCAAATTTCTCATCAGCGTATGGGTATCTTTTGAGTTGTAAAAAAAAGGGTATCTATATTTCAATGAATGGAACTGTTGAAAATTATAAAAGAGTAATCAAAAACAAAGAAAAAGGATATTTTGAAAATACAAAATAATTTTACTCTTTTATAATTAAAGTTCAACGACATATTAAAAAAAATATAACAAATATGTAACGTTCAAAACATTAGGTTAGATAGCCCCCTCTTTTGAAGGAGACCACACTAATTCAGGAAATAGGGGAGAGTTAGAACGCCACCTATATGTCGTTGAGATACAATTATAATAGATACTAACTTAAAGAAACATTAGATATACAGAAAAAAACATAAAATATTAGAAATTTCTCATTTTTTACTAATTTATTAAATATTAGAGGTTAATATTTTTATTTTTTATCCAATAAAGCTAATAATCCGTCCCTACAATATAAATAATATTTCGATATAATCCACACAATTTACTAGACAAGAGAAAACAATGAAAAATAACAGTTTATATATCCCAAAACCAAGCCCCCATGACCCTGATGAAAATGGTCACTTTGGAAAATTTGGAGGTCGATTTGTCCCTGAAACCCTTATGCCTGCCCTTGAAAAGCTTCGCTTAGATTATGAAGCTGTTCGATTTGATAAAACATTTTGGAGTGAAGTTGACTACTACTATAAAAACTATGTTGGTCGTCCTTCTGCCCTCTATTTTGCAGAAAATATCTCAAAAGAGGTCAATGCAAAAATCTATCTTAAAAGAGAAGACCTCAACCATACAGGAGCGCATAAGATTAACCACTGTGTGGCACAAGCTATCTTGGCAAAACGTTTGGGTAAAAAAAAGGTAATTGCCGAAACAGGAGCAGGTCAACATGGTGTAGCCACAGCCACAGTCGCTGCGTTATTTGGATTAGAGTGTGAAGTATTTATGGGTGCAAAAGATGTTAAACGTCAAGAGCTTAATGTATTTAGAATGAAACTGCTTGGTGCAAAAGTACATGCTGTTGAATCTGGAAGCCAAAGTCTAAAAGATGCTATGAATGATGCCATTCGTCACTGGGTAACCAATGCACGAGACACTTACTATATAATAGGAACCGTAGCAGGACCTCATCCCTACCCTATGATGATTAGAGATATTCAATCAATTATTGGATGGGAAGCCAAAGCTCAACTTAATATTGTAGAAGGTTGTCTTCCCGATAAAGTTATTGCCTGTATTGGTGGTGGTTCTAATGCTTTAGGAATATTTAATCACTTTTTACAAGATGATTCTGTAGAGTGCATTGGAATAGAAGCAGGTGGATTAGGCGTTAATACAAATAAACATGGTTGTTCTTTAGAAAAAGGAAGCCCAGGGGTACTTCATGGACAATTAAGCTATCTTCTACAAGATGAAGATGGACAGATTCAAGAAGCACACTCTATTAGTGCAGGTCTTGACTACCCTGGGATTGGACCTGAACATGCTTTCTTTAAAGATAATAATATTGTAAAATATGACCACATTACCGATGATGAAGCAATGGAAGCCTTTGTATGGCTCTCACAAAAAGAGGGAATTATTCCTGCATTTGAATCTTCCCATGCAATTGCTTATCTAAAAAAGATGAAAAAAGAGGATATTGAAGGAAAAACCATCTTAGTAAACCTCTCTGGTCGTGGAGATAAAGATATGATACAAGCACAAGATATTTTAGAAGAGCGTTTCCGATAGAGAGCAATAGAAAAGAGTTCTCTATAGCAATTCCTTAAAAACTAGAAACAAAGCTTTATCCTCATCTTATTTGGAACTAAAATCTCTATAATAGATAACTCTCTGCTGTTCTATTATAGAGGTTCAACTTCTCTTTATCTGCTCCATTGATTATTAAATAATCAACCATCTCTCTATTATTCTGTAAACAAGCATAGTGCAATGGGGTATCTTTATCGTGTCGCTCTGTAGCGTTAACATCACATCCTAATTGAATAAAATACTCTATTAGCTCCATACTCTCTTTTTCTATAGCCTGATGCAAAAGGGTATTTCCAAAAGAGTCAACAACATCCTTGTCTGCACCCTTATCTATTAAAAGTTCTATAATCAATAAAGTATTGTCCAATTTTTTTGAACTCAAAGTATCAAAAATTGGATAAATCGTCGAATAACTATTTTTAGCATCTATATCTGCCCCAAAATCAAGAAGCAATTTTACTATTTCAATATTTCCCTCTCTACATGCATAGTGTAACGGTGTAGAGTTATACTCTCCAAAAGCGTCCACCTCCCCACCTTTATTTAAATAATTCTTTACTTTATCTACTTGATTTTTTAAAGTATAAAGATGAATGCTTTTATCTCTCATTTCATATTCTCCTTATTATAAGTTCATATTATAACTATAAAAGCTTAAATATTTTTTATAATGTTTTTTTATAATTAAAAATATTTTTTATTGTTAAATATAATTTTAAATTAAAAAAGATATAATTCTGTAAAAGGAATCTATATGAATAAAAAAGAGAGTATTAATGGAGTTGTACTCCTTAATAATTTTTTAAGATATAAATGGCATGTCTTAACTATAGTAATATCTGTTTTAGTCTCCACTTTTTTCTATATAAAACATCTAACCCCCATCTATTCAAGTAATATTCTTATTGGTATAGATAACAATAAAGAGTCTCAAGTCTCATCACTCTTTCCAAATAATAATAGTAATGTAGATATGGAGAGTCAACTCAATTATGAAATATCTATTTTAAAATCCCATACCACCATCTTGGATGTCTTAAAAAGGGTCGACTTATCACAAAGAGTCTTTTTAAAAGGTGTATGGAGAGAGAAAGAGCTTCATCAAGAGAGTAATCCTTTCCAAATCAAATTTAAAAAAAAACCTGATAGCGACCAAAGTTCATTTCAATTTATAATTGAAGAGATTGATGAAAATAGCTTTAAATTCAGAGATAAAAGAGATAAACTTAAGCTCTCTTATCATTATGGAGAGAGAATAGAGACAGAGAGATACCAATTAACCATAAACAAAAAAAAAGAGCATCAAGGCTCTCTTGTTAAACAGAAATATATAATTGTAGAGGAGACAAACAGAGATGTTTTGGTATCAACTATTTTAGGCAATCTCTCTATAACTAAAGAGAGTGATAGACTCCTTACTATAAGTTATCAAGATGCTATTCCAAAACGTGCAAAAGATATAGCAACACAACTTATTTTAGCTTATGAAGCCTATAATTTAAAAACTCGACAACTCCAAGATGTCAATAGTATTGAGTTTTTTGATAAAACCGTTGCAGAGATAGAGCAGAAACTTAAAAAGATAAAAGCCAAGCTAGAGAAGTATCAATCTACACATCAAGAGCTTCTCTTACTCGGGTCTGAAGATAGATTTTTCTTTAAAACACTTGAGAAAAAGAACAATATCAACGATTTGGCTTTAAAATTAAATGCCCTAAGAGAGACAAAAAAACGTATAGAGAGAGGGATTTACTCTACCTCCTTACTTGAAAACAACAATTTAAAAGTTACAGATTTACAACAACTTATGCAACACCTCAGAGAAAAATCCAATAGACTAGCCCTACTCTATCAACAAAAAGAGGATATATACACCCCATTAATTAAAGATAGTAGTTATAATAATATTTTAATAGCACTTAACAAATTAAATGAAAAATTAGAAGAGTTGGGGGTTGAATACACTTCAGAATATACAGAAGTAAAGAAAACAGATGGAAATATTTTTTTATTAGAGCAAGAGCTAAAAGAGTATTTAAAACATCATATCACCAGTCATATAAAAGAGATAAGTCTCTTAAAAGATAAAATTCAAAAAATTCTCAATTCACTTATTAACTCCATTGAGAAACGCTATAATAAACTGCAAACCTCTTTAAAAAGAGACAAAGAGACAATCAACCGACTCCCCCAATCAAATATGAGATTTGAAGAGCTAAAGAGAGCCTTTCAGTTAAATGAAAACAATCATAAGAAATTGCTTCAAAAAAGAGGAGAAGCAGTTATCTCTAAAGCATCAACCATCTCAAATATCCATGTTATAAACAGTGTAACACTTTCAAAAAAACCGATAAAACCTCAAAAAAGCTTTATCTATCTCTCTGGATTTATTTTAAGTCTTGTTCTCTCCATTATCTATACATCTTTTAAAATAGGTCGAGAAAAAAGCATCTACAGTAGAGATGAGATTTCACTGGATAACTACTCTGTGGTTTATACAAATAAAAATATCTATAAGGATAATCTTTTGACACTTATTGCCAAATTTGAACAGTTAGAACATCTAAAAAAATCAAAAGTCATACTTATCTCTTCAGATAAATATAATGAGAATAAAAGTTTTACAACACTAAAACTTGCTTTGGCTTTACGTAACATATCTAAAAAAGTTGTTATCATTGACTTTGACATATATCATGCTAGTCTAAGTAATAAATTTAGAAAAACACCAAATATCGGACTTAGTACACTCTTGACAAGTAAGCATCCAATAGAAGAGATGCAGATAGATACATATCTTATCACTATTGAGAAAGAGAATAGAGAGGTAGCACTCTTACCCACAGGACCCATTCTTCCCAACGGTTCTGAGCTTCTCTTTAATCCTAAAAACCAATTGTTAATTGAGAAACTTTCTGAAAAATATGATTATGTTTTGATTGACTCCCCTCCTCTTGGAAAATATCCAGAGACGACCATTCTATTTAAGTATATTGATGTTTTTTTAGTTACAGCCATTATAAGAAAGACCCATAAAGATTTTTTTGAAAAACTTAAAGAGATTAATAAAAAAGAAGTTGAGAAGATAATCTTTTTGTCTGAACCCAAAAGTTAAAATCCCCATCCTTTAAAGAGAACGGTTTTTTGCTATAATGTGATAAAAAATTAACACAAAGACAATCCAATGAATTTTGAATTAACCATCAACCCAATAGATAATGTAGATGCCGATATTGAGCTTATTATTGTTATAGATAAAAACCTAAAACATCAATTTGTTCAAGACAAGAAACTTTTAAAAAAAGCTGGATTCAGCAGTAACCAAGATGAGACTTGCCTTTTAATTGAAAAAAATAGACTCTATGTTGCTTCAGATGATGTAACCAGTGCCAATATTAGAACTGCTATCGCTTCAGCCATTCGTGTTTTAGCATCAACCAAATATAAAAGCTTAAAAATCGCTTCGTACATGAACAATCCAAAATGTACAGCTGTACTTCGTGCCATGGTAGAGGGTTTTATTTTAGGAGCATACAGCTTTGATAAGTATAAAACAGAGAAATCAAAACAGCCTATTGAGAACATCACCATCTCATTAGAAGAGTATAGTGGCTACAGTTTAGATATAGAGAAATGTGCCATTGCACTAAATAAAGGTGAAGTCACAGCAGATGCCACCAACTTTACACGCGATATTGTCAATACTACACCAGAAGATTGCTATCCTGCTATTATGGCAAATATTGCAAAAGAGTTAGCAGAAAACAGCTTACTAGAGTGTAAAATATTAAAACCAAAAGAGCTTAGAGCAGAAAAAATGGAGACCCTTTTGGCTGTAGCACGAGCCAGTCGACATAAACCACGAGTGATTCATTTGGCACATAAGCCTAAAAATCCAAAAGCTGTTATCTCATTGGTTGGAAAAGGGCTTACTTATGATTCGGGTGGACTTAGCCTTAAACCTGCTGATTATATGGTAACCATGAAATCTGATAAAAGTGGTGGTTCAGCTGTACTGGGAATTATGAAAGCTGTTAGTGAGATGAATCTGGATGTAGAGGTACATGCTTTTATCGGTGCTGTTGAAAATATGATTGGTGGGGATGCTTATAAACCTGATGATGTACTGGTTGCAAAAAATGGAAAAACAATTGAAGTGAGAAATACAGATGCTGAGGGGCGTTTGGTTCTAGCCGATGTTTTATGTTACGCACAACAAGAGGTAAAAGCTGACTATATCTTTGACTATGCAACCCTAACAGGTGCTTCAGTTGTAGCTGTAGGTCACTACACCTCTACCATTATGGGGAACAGTGATGAGGTTAAAGATATGGTTATTTTTGCATCAAAAAGTGCAGGGGAGTTGGCAACAAAGTTGGACTTCAATAACTATCTTAAAAAGACTCTAAAGAGTGAAATTGCTGATATTTGTAATATCTCTAATACCCGTTATGGTGGGGCAATTACGGCTGGTCAGTTTTTAAATGAATTTATTGATGATGACCACAAAGAGAAATGGGTACATATTGATATTGCAGGTCCTGCCTTTGTAGAACATACTTGGGGAGAGAATCCACATGGAGCCAGTGGTGCAGGAGTAAGAACAACACTTAGAATGCTAGAAAAGCTCTCGCGAGATTAAATGATTATTAGTCGGCTTTTGCCGACTTGAGAGTTAATTTTATCACAAAATAGCGAAAAACCACCTCCTTCAAGTGGTGGATGAAAGCGTAAATTGCAAATAAAATAATATTTTTTTTTGTTTGTTTTAGTGTTTTTGGATATAATATTAAATATCAAACCCAAAAGGAGTAAAAGTGTTAAATATAGTAAAAGTTCGACTATATCCAAATGAAGAACAGAAAACTATATTAGAAAAAACATTTGGCTCAGTTCGATTTGTATATAATCAGATGCTAGATAAGAAAATCAAAGCGTATGAAAAAGATAAAACCTCAATAAGCTGTTTTAGTTTAATAAAAGAGCTACCAAAAATGAAAAAAAGTGCTTTTGAATGGTTAAAAGAAGTTGATAGCACAGCATTACAACAATCAATTAAAAATATGGATAAAGCTTATCAAGGCTTCTTTAAATTAAAAAGAGGTTATCCCAAATTTAAAAGTAGACACCATTCAAGATACTCCTATCAAACAACAACAGCACAAATGAAAGATAAAAAACTATTTTTAGCTAAAATAGGACTAATAGAGATAAGAGGTTTTAGAGAGTTTGATGGAGAGCTTAAAACAGTTACAGTTTCAAAAGAGGCAAAGCAATATCACGCTTCACTACTATTTGATGATGAAAAAGAGTTCAAAAAGCCAAAGCATAATGGTAAAAAAGTAGGAATAGATGTTGGTGTGGCTCTATTTGCTACATTAAGCAATGGAAAAACATTTAAGCCTTTAAAACTTGATAGAGTCATCAAAAAGATGAAAAAAGCTCAGAAATCTCTTTCTAGAAAAAAGAGAGGCTCAAATAATAGAACCAAAGCAAAACAAAAACTACAAAAAGCACATCTAAAAATAGCCAACAAAAGAAAAGATTTTTTACATAAACTCTCAAATGAAATCACAAGTGAGAACCAAACGATAGTGATAGAGAAGTTAAAGATAAAAAATATGACCAAAAGTGCAATAGGAACAGTAGAAAATCCTAAAAAATCAAGTGGAAAACGAGGATTAAATAGGGTAATTACTCAACAATCTTGGGGACTCTTTTTTGAGATGTTAAAATATAAAGCCAAGAGAAAAGGTGGAGAGGTTATTGAGGTTAACCCACAGTTTACTTCTCAAAAATGTTCTTGTTGTGGTCATATATCTAAAGAGAATAGAAGAACTCAAAGTAAATTTAAATGTGTTAAGTGTAATTTCAGACTTAATGCTGATTTAAATGCCTCTTTAAATATTCTAAATACCGTGGGACACATGGAGAAAGCTTCTTAAATATCTAAACATTAGTTTGGAGTTCAGAAGAATCCACCTCTCTTTAGGGGGGTGGAGTTGTCAATTTTTTAATAAAAAAAGACTATAATGTTATATGAAAACATTAAAACTCAATAAAAAACATTATAAACTTCTCTTTTTTGTTACTGCAATTGTTGTTTTTATTTTGGCGACAGTGGGCAACGACCACATCGACATCAATCATCAATATGCCGACAAATTTAAACACATTACTGCATTTTTTACCCTCTCTCTTCTTCTTAATCGCTCCTCATCTACTATTCAACATCGTCTAAGAAATATGGTCTCTCTACTCTTTTTTGGTTTTCTAATTGAAGTGGCACAATATTTTATTCCAAGCCGTCACTCTGACTGGATGGATATTCTCGCCGATTTTATAGGGATACTTCTTTTCCAAATAAGCTACTCTATTTTAAAAATGATACAAGAGTTTAACAAAAGAGTAAAAGTAGAGCCAAAGAGGCTATAACCAACATTTGGCTAGAATCCCATCAATATTTATACACAAGGAATACTATGGGATTAAGCATCGGACTTGTAGGCTTACCAAACGTTGGAAAATCAACCACATTTAATGCATTAACAAAAGCACAAAACGCAGAGAGTGCAAACTACCCTTTCTGTACTATTGAACCAAATAAAGCAGTTGTACCTGTACCAGATAGCCGTCTTGAAGAGTTAGCAAAGATTGTTAATCCTGAAAAAATTCAATACTCAACCTTAGATTTTGTTGATATTGCAGGTTTAGTAAAGGGAGCAAGTAAAGGGGAAGGGTTAGGCAATAAGTTTTTATCTAATATCCGTGAAACTGAAGTTATTTTACATATTGTACGCTGTTTCGAAGATGAGAATGTGGTGCATGTTGAAGGCTCTATTGACCCTATCCGTGATGTAGAGATTATTGAGCAAGAGCTTCTCTTTGCTGACCTAGACTCCATTGAAAAACGGATTATGACCCTAAGTAAAAAAGCACGAGGAAATGATAAAGATGCCAAAGCACAACTTGTTGTAGCCGAAGCACTTCTAGAGCATGTTGCCGAAGGAAATCCTGTCTCAACCTTTGCAGATATTGAATCAGATGGATTTATTGCCATGAACAAGGATTTACGTCTCTTAACATCTAAAGAGATTATGTATGGAGCCAATGTTGATGAGGATAGTTTGGATGAAGACAATGAGTTTGTTACAAAACTTAGAGCCTATGCAAAAGAGCGAAACTCTGAAGTGATTAAACTCTGTGCCAAGATGGAAGAGGAGATGGTAGAGTTTGATGATGAAGAGCGAGAAGAGATGTTAGCAGACCTTGGAATCGAAGAGAGTGGACTTGACCAAATTATTCACAAAGGATTTAGTAAACTGGGACTTCAATCTTACTTTACAGCAGGAGTTAAAGAGGTCAGAGCATGGACAATTAAACAGAATACTACGGCACCAAAAGCAGCAGCTGTTATCCATAATGACTTTGAAAAAGGGTTTATTCGTGCCGAAGTAATTGCTTATGAAGACTTTATCGCTTATGGTGGTGAAGCTGGTGCCAAAGAAGCAGGGAAAAACCGTTTAGAGGGAAAAGAGTATATTGTTCAAGATGGTGATGTCATGCACTTTAGATTTAATGTTTAATTAAAAGAAAGCCTCTAAAGTTTAATATTTTACTTAAGCTTTTGTGATAAAATAATTCTGCAAAGGATTTTTATTACAAAGGAAAATTATGATATTAAAAAACAAATTAGAGCAATCTCTCCTCTTTATACTTTTAATTGTTTCAATTAATGGATGTGATGAGGTGAGTCAACATGAACCTCGTGAAGTGAAAACACTCTATTTTAAAGGATTACCCACAGATGGGATTGACTATCAATGTGGAGAGCGTCAAGGGGTTACCAAACCCCAAACCTATAACGCTTTAACTCTACATGGTACCATCACCTGTGTATACTCCCCTATTAAATTCTATTTAGGCAAACTCTATCTGGGTGAAGTAAAAGATATAGCCCACAATCAACGTATCTATCCACAGACACTTATTCCCTCATTTAATGGAGACTTTAATAACCCTGAACTGCTTAAACTCTCTATACTCTTACAATCACTCAATAGTGAAAGACAAAAGAGTCATATTAGTATTACCCAAACAACCAAAGATAAAATAACCCTTAGTGACTTAAAGCATCTAAATATTTCTGAACTAAAGCAAGAGATAAGAAGAATGGGTTTTAACCCAATCTCAATCCAAGAGGCAAAAATCAACCTCATCTTACACTCCGAAAATACCAACAGTGGAAAACCAAAAATTCAACCATTTGAAGAGGATATATCCAGTAATATTATGGTGGGAAGTACAATTGGACAACTCTCTATTGATTCAGGTGATGGCACACTCCATCACCCCTTTATATTAAAAGGAGAAGGTTCTGAAAAATTCTTACTCAATAATAATGGCAAACTCATATTAACCCAAAGTTTAGAGAGAGAAGAGTCGTACAACCTAACTGTTACAGCAACAAATGAGTATGGCTACACCACTCAAACTATTAAAATTCATGTCATTGATGGCAATAAAATCGGTAAAGCTCAAATGGGCAGACTAAAAGGAGCAACAGTTGAACTTTTTAAACTCAATCGTGATGGCTCTAGAGTATTGGTGGGAACTACTACCACAAAAACAACAGGAGTAATTAATCAAATTGGCAATTTTGACCTTATGACCAATCTTATGGATGACCATGAGTTTTATCTCTATGAAGTTACAGGTGGCACTGATGTTGATGTGGATAATGATGGTATTATAGATAGCAATGGTACCCAAAACCACGGAGTACTACACCTATTAACCAAAGGTATTTGGATAAAAAATAGTATGCAGAAGATACGGATTACTCCTCTTAGTGAAATACTCTATACTTATATCAAAAAATTTGACTATACATCTTTAGAAAAACAACTCAATCACCACGCCAAACTGTTGCTCAAATCCTCTTTAAATCACGACCAGACTATTGAGAGTATAGATATTATGATTTTCGACCCCCTCAATAATCAAAATCTACTCTCTGACACCCTTACCTATAATCAAACCTATCAGACCATCACCAATAAAATCAGAAGAGATAACCCCAGCTATCAATCTGATATTTTTTCAGCATATGTCGTTGATTCGTTTCAATCTAATGCCATAGAGATTGTAGGTTCAACCATTTATACTGTTGACATGCTACAGAGTGGAGAGTTTAGAATTTATGATTTAGAGAGCAAACAACTAATAGGAAAATTAAAACTGCCAAATACGCCTATAGAAGAGGATAGCCATGTAATCTATATAAATCTAGAAGTTAACCAAGTTAGAATCAGTAGTCTAACAGAGTACAGCTATAACTTAGATATAAAAAATCATAGAAAACCTCTATTAGAAGAGAAACCTTTTATCGAAAATGTTATCTTTTTTGGAGAATTCAATCATATCTCTATTGGAAAAAGTCAAACAAATAATATCTTCTCAAAAGAGAGAAATCTCTATTTTTACAATAAAAAGAGAAGTGAAGATGGAGGTGGAGAAAAAATATCTTTTTTTAAAATCACTTTAGATACCCCTATTTATCAATATAGCTTTGATTCAAACCTATCTACAATTCAAAGTATATGGGAAGATAGAGGGCATCTCTATGTTGTAGGTGATAATAAAATTCATATTTTTAAAGAGAAACATCAAAAAATGCAATTTCTATCAAACTATACAACAAAATCCATTGAGGGTGATATATTGGGAATAGAAGAGAAAATACTCTATATTTTAAATAATAAAACATTAACTCTACTTGACATATCAGAACCATCCAAACCTCTATTAATAGAAGAGATTTCTGTCCCATTTAATTATAAACTGGGCATTAGAACCAATGGAAAATATATTACCACAGGCTCTAAGATTATTGATATTCAAGCACTAAAAGCCTCTAAAAACGCCAAGACAGTCCCATATAAGTAGTAATACTCTGCTCTTTTAATCCTGCTCGAGGAAGTCTATCTCCAACTAAAGAGCTAACATGTAGCTTATGAAAATCAAGCCTCCACCCATCGGCTCTCAGATTAAAAGTAAGATGAGCAGAGAGATTATAACTGTAACCCATTGCAATTTTCACCCCCATTGCATCTTGGGTATCCTCGATAGAGACATCTTGTCTTCTATTCTCTACCATCTCACTAATTTTTACTTGAGCCTCTGTATAGAGTACCCCTCCATTAACAAACCAAAAACCATACTTTGATAACTTATTACTATAAACCAATGAGAGTGCTACACCTTTTGTTTCATACTTAAAATAGCTCCAATAGTGATAAAAGGAGAGAAAAGTATCCCCTGCCTTTAAAGTACTTTGTCGATATAAAAGGTTAACTTTAAGACTCTCTTGAGCCTGACCTAATAGTGTATGGTTAAGATAAAATACCGACTCTCGTTTGGTAATATCTGCACGATTATTTAATGCTCTATGGCTAGAACTTATGAACATATTGCTATGAACCTCATCAACTAAAAACTTACTATATCCCCCAAACATCCACTCACCATAAACATAAGAGAGACCCAAAGTATACTCTAGAACATCATAATCAATTGCCGAAGAGAGTTCACTTGACTTTAACTCTATCTGATAAGTACTATAACCCAAATCACTATGCAGACCCAACCCTTTTGTGATGTAAGTATCATCTTTTAAATATCGCTCTTCATAGTTTTGACCACTCAATCCTAAAGATAAGAGAAGAAGAAGATATAAAACTCTATAGTGCAGGAGCAACAGCAACTTCAGCCCTTTTTGGAACAAGCCATATATTTCTAAAAAGTGTACTCTCAATACTATTAACCTGTCTACCATCGGTCTCAATATCAAGCTCTCGTTGTATCCGTTTAAACAGCTCTTCAATGGGTATCTCTTCATCATCCAAATGGTTGATAAGTGCATAACTATAAGGGCTGTGATTAATATCATATATACTCCAATCTTTTGCTGTCTGATTACGTTGGGTTGCAAAAGAGATAATTGTTGATTTTGGCAGATTTTCACTATAGTTTTTATCATCACGCACCACCTCTATCTCGGTTCCATTTCCTTCAGAAAAACGTATTTTTCTAAAATTTCCTCTAAAGTTTTTATCTTCTTCTGTAGTAGTGTAATATCTCTGATAATCTCTACATGCATCAAGGGCTATAATATTGTACCGACTTTTAGCACTCTCTAAAAGGGTATAGAGCTTAAAAATACTCACAATAACAGGCTTTTCTCTATCTGTCATCATTAAAAACTGCTCTGAGCTATTTCGTTGTAAAGTATTCCCATGACCTGCAAAATAGATAAAAACCAATGTTTTATGGGGTTCTATCTCTGATTTTAACACTTTTAATGCCTCATTAAATTGATAATGTGTCAAATCTAATCCCAAGATAACTTTAAAACCAATAGACTCAAGTACCTCTTTTACTCCTTGTGCATCATTAATAGGATTTGCTAATTTATTTTCTACATAGTTTTGATTTCCAACAACCAATGCCACCCGTTTAATATAATTTTGTTCAACATCAAATTTATAATTACAACCAAGCAATAATAAAACAGAAAAAAACATAATTTTCTGCATAATTTAATTTCTCCTTTGTAAAACTCTTGTTATAATCATAACATCTTAATAAAGGGGTTACAGTTGAAACAGCTATCTATTTTTATGGGAACATTTATAATTTTTTACTCTACAGCATGTAGTAATAACTCAAAAATGGTCACTAAATTGACTAATAATCCACATATTTCACGTATAGAAAATGGCAATGGAGGAAATCCTGAAGTCTATAATAAGAAGATAACCCTCTGTTTCTCACTAAAAAACAGAGCAAAAGCAAAATGCTTGGAACAAATCTATAAAGATATAGATATAGTAGTTATCCAAGAAAAAAATAACAAACCACTACTATTGGCTGGAAGAGGCACATTCATAAAGAAAAAAATACAACTCTTAAAAACAGATAAAAGAGTACTTTTCTATCTAAATACACAAAATGTTAAAAAACCTATTCAAGCCAATATAGAGAGATTAAAAAAATCTAACGATGGAGAGATTCTCATACTGGATATAGCAAAAGAAGATATAAAAGATACCCTAATTCTAAAAGATAGAGATGGAAAAACTCTTTTACAATATAGAGTTATTCAACATTAATATAAATACCATTTATCTATGGAAACTCTATTAAACTTGAGGGTTTCCATTTAATAAAAGTAAAGAGTCATCTCGACATACACCCATAAGTTGTTCTATTGCATCACAATAACTTCCACTATTTCCAATAATAATGATTGGAGAGGTATCTATATTTATAGAAGCCATAGCAACAGCTCCAAATAGCCATAAAGCACTCATTATTTTTATAAATCTTTTCATGATTTATCCTTTATTTCTAATTTATGATTAACTAATCATGAAGCTATTTTATAGGTATACGAGGAAAGAGTATAGGAACTTTTTGGAAATTTTTTTAACCATTTTGGAAATATTTTAGAAACTTTTTTTGCTATAATAGAGCTTTTATAAAGGAACCATCATGCCATATACAACCAAACAGGATAGATTGAATGAATTAACAAGAGAGAAACTTATCTATATTATTAATAACCATATAGATGGAGGAAAAAAAACATTAGCAATCAAAACTTTCGGATATAAAAAAGAGAATGTGGTTAGTAACTTCTGCTCAAAAAATGTCAACTCTTATCTTAAAAAACTCCATATGGAGAGTATAGAGAGACACCATCACATTCCCATAAGTATATGGGATAGAGAGTTTCCCTTTGATACAGAACTTATTGATAAAGAGATAAAAAAATACCAAAGCTCTTTAAATCAAGGAGCTATAAATATCGAAACTAAAGATACCATCTTTCAAAAAAATGAACAACTATTTAAAAAACTCAAAGGAATTTGGTATGCCTATTTGTATCCCAGTAATCCTAATAGTGCAAAAGAGACAGAAGGTGTATGGATTGTAGAGACTGAAATCTATGACGACTATACCGTCATAGACCAATGGGGAAACAAAGGCTACCTAAAACTGGGAAAACAAGAGAGCTTAATTATTAAAGAGTCCTACGAAAACAATGACCTAACCGTTATCCGTTTTCAAAACCGTCAAGTCCCCTTTGAAAACTTCCGTTTTACCATTGTCTCAAACCAAAACTTTACCATTCATGAAATGGTCAATTTTGGCTTCTACTCACGAAAAAAATACACCCCAAAAGAGGCAAAAAAGATTCTAGGCGACATGAAAAAAGTACAACTAAAACTTGATTTAGAGTTTGAAGAGAGGCTTAGAGCAAGAGGAGTAGTTAAAGTGTAGTAAAGAGCGTATTGTGTTAAGTGAGTTAATGCTATACTAATTGATTCAAAATTTCCCTCTAAAGAGTATTAATGAATCGAATAATTCTACTTTTAACCCTTACACTTCTCCCTTTAATATCTCAAGATATTTACAAAAACTATCAGCCTCAAAGCCTCTTTTCAAGCTCAGATAAAAATACATTTTATAGCGATGAGGCTAAAGAGTTGGTTCAGAAGATTCTTATCAATAACCACAGTTATATTATGGAGCCTGATGGAGAGCTTTATAATGAAGATGTGGCAACAGTTGATGATGAGATATTCTCGGCAAAAGGGGAAAAGTACTCCTTTAGTAAATCTAAACGTCTTTTGGCTACCAAGGTTTATCCTGCTCATCAAAAAGCTTTTTATAGTAACTGTGATTATGAAGTTGTTGATAAAAAACTGATTCCTATTCATGATACTTGTGGATTTCACTACCGTAAAAATGAGAAACGCTCTAAACGAATAGAGTGGGAACATATTGTTCCTGCTTGGCACTTTGGGTATCAGCTTCACTGTTGGCAAAATGGTGGACGTGCAAAGTGTAAAGAGAGCAATGCAAAGTTTAGACAGATGGAAGCTGATATGCATAATCTTGTACCTGCTATTGGTGAGATAAATGGCGATAGAAGCAATTTTAGATATGGAATTATTAGTGGTGAAAAACGGGTCTATGGAAGGGTTGATATGGAGATTGACTACCCAACAAGAAGAGCCGAACCACGAAAAGTTGTCTGGGGAGAGATTGCCCGAACTTACTTCTATATGCGAGAGAAATATGGATTGGAGATTAGTAAATCACAAGAGAAACTCTTTATTGCATGGAATAACCTTGACCCTGTTACACGATGGGAACGTAAACGAAACGAACTTATTGCAGAGATTCAAGGTAATGATAATCCCTATGTGACCAACTACAGAAAGATTGAACAACTCGGAGAAATTCATGAAGATAAAGAAGAAGTAGAGAAGAAAGATAACTCTTCTACAGTATCAAATAGTTTGGATGAGGTTAAAAGTGAACTTGAAGATAAATATGGAGCATTTTTAGAGAAAATTCCTTCACCTTATCGTGAAATCTTATTGGTACTCGTAGCATTAATTGTTCTCTATTTTAGAAAACGTAAAAATTCTAACACTTAAAAAGCAATCAAATAACTACTATTTAAATTCTGCTTTTACATTAAAAGTGGGAGTTTTTGTATACTCTTTAAATGTATTTAAGCTCTCTTGTGATGAATCAATTCGGATTGAAGCGATAGAGCCATCCTCTTCTTGCCATGTCTCATGCCAATATGAGATGGCTTTAAAGTGAATATATCTCTTACTTAAAATGGTCTCAAAAGCATCCTCTAACCACTCAGACTTACTACCCAATTCATGATTATCTGTTACACCAAACTCTAAGAGGGCTATTGGCTTTTTAGTTGATATTTCTTGAATTGTCTCGTAACGTTCTTCTAAAATTTCACTAAACATATCCCAATAATTCTCTTTTGTATTTTGAGCCCCATATAGACTAATGCCAATCCAATCAATATAATCATCCCCTGGATAGTAATACTTTGCTCTGTTCCACTCTTCATCAGGATTAGAGTAAATATCTGCATGAAAAAACCATGTTACTTTGGTAACTTTTTCAGCCCGAAATATCTCAATAATATGTCGATATGCATCACGGTATCGCTCTGCACCATCATAATAATTCTTATCTCCATAACCATCTTTTCTATCTTTACCATTAAAAATACCACTCCAACTAAACCAATTACCATTGGCTTCAACTGCAAAATCTATTAAGAGAGGAATATTATGAAGTTTGGCTTCTTTTGCCCACTGATGAAGTTCTTTATCAAATACTCCATCAATAATATGTTGCATTGTAAACTTTTTCTCTGCAATAAACTGTTTCTCTTTACTACGTGGCATCAGTCGAATAAAAGGGATAATACCTTTTTTATCAATACGTGCTATAGCCTCTTTAGGATAACACATTCCATTATACCAACTCTGTGAAAAGTATGCCCAGAGTGGTTTTTTCTCTATCAATTTTTCAAAAGCATCCATTCGTTTCAAAGTTACAATATCTTCGGTTCCTCCGAAATCAGGGAAAGCACCAAAATAGATTTTATCCTCTTTTGGAGCTTGAAGTTTCATCTGTTTATTAGATTGATTAGAGTTTGTACTGTTACAACCAAGAAAAACTATAACCATAAAAAGTTGAAGAGTTCTATTTTTTAATCTCAAAACAGCTATGCTTCTATTCCGTATAATTTTAATAAACTCTCTACTTTAGGCTCTCGCCCCAACCACTCTTTATAGAGCTTACTCATATCTTCCGAACCACCTCTACTTAAAATATATTTGTAATACCCATCTGCCTTCTCTTGATTAAATCCATTCTCATCAATACAAGCATAAAAGGCATCAGCACTCAATACCTCTGCCCACTTATAAGAGTAATAGCCTGCTGAGTAACCACCAGCAAAGATATGTGCAAAACCATTTTGAAACTTATTATACTCTGGAACAGGTAGCAGAGATGTTTTTTCTCTAATGCTATTAAGTAACTCTTGAACCTCATCTCCTTGATAGAGTTTTTTATGGAGATTAAAATCAAATAAAGAAAACTCTACCTGTCGCAAAATACCCAAAGATGCTTGATAATTTTTTGTATCTTTTATCTTATTCAATAACGCATCACTCATTGGCTCATTGGTTTCATGATGAAAAGCAAAACGTTTTAAGATAGGCTTTTCATAAGCAAATGCCTCTAAAAATTGTGAAGGAAACTCAACCACATCCCACGCTACACCATTAATTCCTGATACAGAACGTTCGTTACATTTTCCAAAAAGATGATGAATCCCATGTCCCATCTCATGAAACAATGTAACAACATCATCATGACGTAATAGACTAGGGTTTTGAGCAGTTGAAGGAGAGAAATTACAGACAATAAAAGCCGTTGGTAGATGTTTTTCACCTTGGGTATCTACAAAATGTGTCTCCCAATCATGCATCCAGGCACCACCCCGTTTACTCTCTCGTGCTTCTAAATCGAAATAGACTCTTCCTGCCAAGTTACCTTCTCTATAAATATCAAAAGGTTTCACTTTATTATTCCATATAGTTGCATTTACAGGTTCAAAAGTTACATTAAAAAGTTCAGATACAACATCTAACAGTCCATTAAGTACTTTTGACTGCTCAAAATAGGGCTTGGTCATACTGTCATCAAAATTGAATTTCTCTTTTTTAAGTTTCTCTGAATAGTATGCGACATCAAAGCTCTGAAGGGATTCAATACCATCGGTTCTTTTTGCAAATGCTTGAAGCTCTTTTAACTCCTCTTTTGCTTGAGGCAGTGCTTTTACGGCTAACTCCTCTAAAAAATTGGTTACATCTTCCGTTGAATTTGCATCTTTAGTTGCCAAAGAGTACTCTGCGAAACTTTCAAAACCCAATAACTTTGCTTTTTTATAACGCAGTTCTAATAATGCATCAATCACCTTTGCATTTTCAGGTGCTCTAGAGGCATAAGCTTTTGCTATCTCTTCACGCTTTGCACGATTTGTTCCATAGGTCATATAGGCTAAATAACTTGGAATTTGCAGTGTAAACTTATAGACTACTTTTCCATCAATCTCTCTTTTAGCCAATGCTAAATCTGTTGCTGGAATCTCAATCACATCTTGCTCATTCTCAATAATCATCTCAAAAGCATTTGTTGCATTCAGTAGATTTTGTGAGAAATTATTTCCCAATTCACTTAATTGCATCTCTATCGCTTCAAGCTCTTTTTTCTCTACCTCCTCAAGCTCTGCTCCTGCTAAAACAAACCCCCGTATATCATTTTCAATTACTTTTTTTGCCTCTGCATCATCAGAGGTAATCATTTTTATCTTTTTAAAAAGTTCCTCGTTCTGAGCAACAGTACTGCTAAATTTAGAGAGCTGTGGTAAAGAGGCTTCATACGCTTTTTGTGTCGCTTCTGAATTCTCTACAGAGTTAAGATGTGAAAGTGGAGTAAAGAAGTTTCCCAACTCTTCATCTAAATCTTGAAGGGGTTTCATAACCGACAGATAACTGCTCTCACTACTTTTAGTAATTACTTCTATCATCTTTAACTGTGAAGCCAAAAGTGACTCTAAATCTTTAGGGAACTGCTCCAAATTATCAATTTTAAATTCTTGAAACTTCATTAAATATCCTATTTTAAATTATTAAAGGATTATACCAAAAGTAGATAATAGTCCATTAATTCTAAAAGTTACATTTTATATTTAAAAATAATTTATATTAAAATAGTTTTATAACTTTTATGAATAATTAAGTATTATTTACTTAAACTATAAATTATTTTTATCAAACAAAGGAGAAAAAGTGATTTCAAGACTTTTAACAGCTACACTCTTCAGTGCCGTAAGCATATTAACACTTATTGGATGTGGAGAGGATGATACAACAATAATCAAAGAAGAGAATAATGATACAATCATCACTCAAGAGAGTAAGATTACTCCTTATCAACGTATTGCTATACTTTCAGGAACAAAAGATGATATTGAAAAAATTGCCTTAAAGATTAGTGATTATGTCGTAAATACAGACGAACAAGCAGTATTGGGCTTTCCTAGTAACTGGGTTATTGCAGGTGCAAATCCTCATGCAAAAGAGACTTATGATGGAGACAGTGATTTAATTCCTATTCCTGTAGATACTGGCAAAGAGGTCTACAAAAGCCGTGTTATAGAGTTCTGTAACGGTGCTTATGCTACACAAGCAACCAATACAGGTCAACAGCGTGGTTCTGCTCTACCTTGTGAGGTAGCTGTTCATAGTGATGGTAAGCGTGTCTATATAGATATGCTTGATGCCGATGCCATTTTTACTATTTTCTTTCCAAATACTCCAGACCCTGATGGAAAACTGAAACTAATGGCAACAGCTGTAAAGAGTGAAATTCGTGGTATGGTTATGGCATCTCTTAAAGGAGAAAATAATCTAACAGAATCAACGCAAGCATTAGGACCAGAGTTTACAAATAGTGAGTTAAGTAAAATAAAAGATAATGATATTTATTTGGTAACAAAATATAAAAGCCATACAGATAAAATCTTTACAAAAAGTGATGCAAAAAAACTAGCTCAAACCATTATTGAAAAAATGGGAACTGAAGAGATTAATGCAGATGCTCATATAGAGGGTCTCTCTATAAATTCGAAATGGAGAAGTGCCAGACCCGACCCAATTGCCATTCCTGCTGTCTTTGTAACAGAAGCATGTTCTCCAACGTATGCAAAGATGGCAACACGCTTGGGTGCAGAGTATATCACTGCCCTACCTTGTGAAATCACAACCTATTTGGATAAAAATGATGACACAAACAGAACACTTGCTATCAGTATTTTAAATCCACATTTTATGTTTGAAAAGATGTTTAAAGGTGCTGTTGCAAATGCTATTACCAATCTAGGTTTAAGCCAAGAAGAGGCGAAAAAATACGAAACATTGGCATCTACAGTACTTGATGATTTAGAAAAAATTGTAAATAAAGCTGTAAGCGATAGTGGACTAGAGCTTACAAAAATACCATAATTTTCTATTACTTTTCTACATGAATCTCTATCTATCTATTATAGAGATTCTCATTCTCAAATATCGTTAAGTTAATTTTTGTACAATAGAAGCTAATTAAAAAAGGAATAAAAGTGTCAAATCAAACAGAACAAAAACCAAATGGATTGGATGAGAATTTTTTTGAAAGAGCCGATGAGCATATCAACCTAGCGAATAACCATATTAATACCCAAATAGAACCAAGATTAGTAAGTGCATCATTGATGTTTGCCTCGGCACGTTTTAACGCATGGATTAGTGCTTCAGGCTTTGAAAATGGAGAGGAGTTAAAAGCAAGAAAAAAAGAGTTGTTGGAATACTTTGTAAGTCAATATAGCTCAATGTTAGAAGAGAACCTTGATAACTATGCAGATAACTACGATTTATATATGGGAATATCCAAAGAACAGGCTCAAAAGTAGTAGCCATATAAGAGAAAATTGCTATTTTTAAATTGTGTTATAATTCTTGAATACTATTTCAAGGAATACCATTGTCATTTAAAAGTCTAAATCTAAGCCCTAAACTACTTAAAACACTCAATCAATTAAACTACACAACCCCCACAGAGATTCAAACAAAGTCTATTCCCTTACTTCTAAAGGGAAAAGATATACTTGCAACATCTCAAACAGGAACAGGAAAAACAGCCTCATTTCTACTTCCACTCCTAGAGAATATTCAAGAGAGTAAGCGTATTAGAACAGGCGAAGAGCGTTATAAAGTAAAAGCCTTAATTCTTGCTCCGACTCGTGAATTGGTACTTCAAATTCATAACAAAGCAGAAGAGTACGCTCAAAATTTCACACATAAATCAGTAGCACTCTACGGTGGTGTAAAATTGGGTTCTCAAGTAAGTGCCATTCGAGCAGGAGCAAATATTGCTGTAGGAACAACAGCTCGAGTACTTGACCATATTAAAAATAAATCTCTTAATCTTAGTGAAGTTGAAATTGTTATATTAGATGAAGCAGACAAGATGTTAGAGATGGGATTTATTGATGATATTAGAGCTATCTTATCTCAACTTCCAAAAGAGAGACAATCGGTTATGTTTTCTGCAACATTTCCAAAAACAATTAAGAGCTTAGCTAAATCATTTTTGAATAGCCCTATAATTATTGAAATAGACTCAAAAAACTTAGCAACAGCACAAGTAAAACAGCTGGTTCACTATGTAAATGAAGAAGAGAAAACTCCCCTACTTTCCCATCTTATTGAAAAAGAAAAGTGGAGTCAAGTTCTGGTCTTTACCAATACCAAAATTCAAGCAGATAAGATTGTTGAAGCTCTTAGAGACAATAAAATAGAAGCCTCTGCTATTCATGGAGATAAAAGCCAAGGAATGCGTGTTGAGGCACTAAAAAGATTTAAGAATAAGCAGATAAAGGTATTGGTTGCCACAGATATAGCAGGAAGAGGAATTGATATTATGAATCTGCCTCATGTTATTAATTTTGAACTTCCCAGAGAGAATGAAGATTATATACATAGAATTGGACGAACAGGTCGTGCAGGAAAAGAGGGTCAAGCCATCTCTTTTGTCTGTAAAAAAGAGATTAATCAATTGAAAGAGATAGAGACATTAATTAATAAAAAACTTGACCCCATTACAACTGAAGGCTTTGATTATGCGCCCCATACCAAAATATCAAATAGAAAATCTAAAAAAGAGGAGAAAAAAAAGGGTGTTGACCTAAAAAAAGCCAAGGCATTGGCAGAAAAAATGATGGGGAAAAAAGGAATGGAAGAGAAAATAGTCACAAAAAAGAGAAAAAGAGGGGGTGAGAAGCCCACAAATAAGCGACACTTCTAATTCTTATAAAAAAAACAAATAATATTCATCTAATTAAGAGTAATTTTATCCGATTTAGATATACTTGCAACATATCTTAAGTAGATGAATAGATTTTTCATTCATTTCTCCTTTTAAAATTGATAGATTCACATCTCCAAGCATTTTCCCCCTAATATGCTTAACTTTCTCTTTTCACTACTTAAGATTAAATCTCTCTTTGATATAATATCCTCTATTAAAAAATAGAAAGATTTTATATGAATAACTGGTTCCAATTTGACAGACGAATACTTCAACAGATAAACTTTACACTAATACTACAACTCATTCCCATTTTTATTATCTCCTCATATCTTGTAAATGAAATCAACCATCACCTATTTAATAAACAGATGATATATTATGGTATCTCTGCTGGAGTATTCTTTGTCGCTTTTCTAATTCCTTGGCGTAAATTTGAGTGGCTTATCCCTCTTGCTTATTGGTTTAATCTACTGTTACTCTTAAGCGTTGAACTCTTTGGTAAAAGCATACTTGGAGCGCGACGATGGATAGAGATTCCAGGTATAGGTTTAACCCTACAACCCTCGGAGTTCATTAAAATTACTGTTCTTTTAATGTTGGGCTACATTATCTCTAGAACCCCTCCTCCTGAAGATGGTTATGATTGGCGAATGTTTTGGAAACTCTCATTCTATATTCTTCTTCCCTTTATACTTATTGCCAAAGAGCCTGACCTTGGAACAGGATTGGTACTTCTTCTTACAGGATTTGGTGTACTTTTTATTGTTGGGATTAAAGCCCGTATCTGGATAACACTTCTTCTTATTCTAGGATTAACAGCACCACTTCTCTATACCCATGGTCTTAAACCTTATCAGAAACAGCGTATTGCCAACTTTATTGGAAAGCCAAGCTATCATGTTCAACAATCCATGATTGCCATTGGTTCAGGAGGACTTGATGGTCAGAGTCGAGAAGAGGCAACACAGACACAACTTAAATTTTTACCTGTCTCCTCAACTGACTTTATCTTTGCCTATTTAGGAGAGCGTTTGGGATTTCAAGGAATGATGGCAACCATAGGACTCTACATCGCATTAATTCTACATCTTATGTTTATCGCCATGCATAATGAAAAAGATTATTATGTGCGAGTCTTCTCTTCAGGTATCGCCTTTCTCTTTTTTATCTATATGACTGTTAATATCTTAATGACCATTGGACTAGCCCCCGTTGTAGGACTTCCCCTGCCCATGTTTAGCCATGGAGGGACATCTTTTATCATTTTTGCAATTCTTTTTGGTATTTTAGAGAATTTACTTGCTTTTCGTTTCTATTTTATGTATAATTCTGACTCAAAACTATCACTGATGCCTAAACAGCATTAGAAATCAGATATTTTTGCTCTAACGGGTCGGTAGCTCAGTTGGTTAGAGCACTCGGCTCATAACCGAGTGGTCGGGAGTTCGAGTCTCCCCCGACCCACCAC
>Ga0256843_1000594_pt1 | contig 30621 bp, 33 predicted proteins | sample AlvinellametaG_FD_191572 | JGI IMG/M metagenome (GOLD analysis project Ga0256843, IMG submission 191572) | Pompeii worm associated microbial communities from hydrothermal vent at the East Pacific Rise, Pacific Ocean - Alvinella | ecosystem: Host-associated > Annelida > Integument > Unclassified ...
GATTTTTCTTTAATTCAAAATTACCTAAAAACTTTGATGATGTATGTGCTGGTGATGAAGAAAGATATGCAAAATTCCATAGTGAAATGCTTAAGAGAGGATTCTATTTTGCACCAAGTGCATATGAAACAGGATTTATCTGTACAGCTATGAGTAATGAAGATATAGAAAAAACTATAGAAGCTTTCAAAGAGGTGGTAAAATCATTATGAGTGAAAACAATACACAAAACGAACAACCAAAATTTAAACCCGTAATAGAGGGAGCTAATAAGCTTTCTCTTGGTATCTCTATGGTAGTAGCTATCCTTATTGGTGTAGGGATTGGTAAAGTTATGCAAAATGCATTTGGGTATGAATGGCTGTTTTGGCTAGGTGTATTTTGGGGAGTAGCTGCTGCTGGACTAAATATTTATAAAATGTATAAAGTGGTAAAAAAAGATTTAGACTCTGTAAAAGATGATCCAAAATACAATTATTACGACAATAAATGGGATAAAGATGATGATTTAGATAAATATGAAAAATAATTATCTTGAATAGGCAATCCCTACTCCTATTCTATTTACTAATCTATCATAATCTATCAAACTTTCCCCATATCCATTAAAATATTGTAAATATAAAAATATATTTTTATTATGTATAGGTTTGGAATAATCAATCTCAATAGCACCTTTTCTTGTTTCTGGATTATATCTTATTAAAGATGTAATTAAATTATCTTTATAAGGGTACATAATCTTTAAATCTCCATATCCCATATAATCTTCAATATCTGGATTATCATCACCATCTCTATCAGTAGGAGAAGTTTTTTTCTTTTCGGGAATTCTATACCATACTCTAAAATTAAATATAAATTGACTATAATGGAATAAAACTTTTGTATATATTCTATTCCAACTTCTTGAATAAGGAATATCTCTTCCATTTGACTGATGATTTATTGCAAAAATAATAGCATCTAATCTTCTATGATAACTCTCCATAGGAAATAACACAAATACTTCTGGTTCATAATTATTTTCCCTAAATGGAGCAGAAGGTGCTGAAGTTTGCCACCAAGAAGTTTGAGTATATCCAAAAAAATATATCTCATTTTTATCAAATAAGTTTTTAAAAAAAGGTTTCATTATACTAATTTGAAATTTAGTTTCAAACTGTTTTCTATCATCTTTTTTATTAAGATCCCAAGTAACAGGCAATAAATAATTTGTTTTATAAGGGTACAAGGAAAAATCTCTATTAAAAATTTGAGAAATATTTTGTTTTGTCTCACTATCTTTATAATCTTGTATAAGCTCAGGAAAAGATTTAGATATATCATTTGCACTTATAAACACAAATAAACTTAAAAATATAACAATTTTTTTCAATCTTCTACCCTTACTATTAAACTCTTAGGTAAATTAAAATATTCAATAATTTCTTTTTCCTTATTTCTCATTTCACCATTATCTATTTCATGATCATAACCAATTAAATGTAAAAGCCCATGTATAAACAACAATTTAAACTCATCATCTATAGAATGGTTAAATTTTTTACTTCCTTCTATAACTTTATTTGATGAAATAATTATACTTCCTATTGGCATACCTGGACAACTTACATCTAAAGGAAAACTAAGTACATCTGTAGGTTTATCAATATTTCTATATTCTTTATTTATTTTTTGTATAGTATCATTATCTACAATAATAAGTTCAAAATCTTTATCTGTAATATAAGAGCTAATTTCATTTATTTCATCTAAATTTATTTCTAAGTCTGTCTGATTATCAAAATCTATCATAATATTCCTTTTGCTATTGTTTTAATCTCTTCAAAAATTTTATCAAAATCAGCACTATAAACTCTCGTTTCACTAATTGTAGTTATAAAATTTGTATCTCTTTTAAATCTTGGAACCAATTGCATATGGATATGTTCTGGTATTCCAGCTCCTGCATCAAATCCAAGATTAAATCCCACATTTATTCCACTTGCTCCCCATTCTTTTAGAATTTTTACACCTTTTTGCGCCATTTTAGCAATATGACAAATCTCATCTTCATTTAAATCTTCTAAATTTGCTGTATGTTTATTTGGAATAATCATAAAATGTCCAGGATTATAAGGGTATTTATTCATTACAAAAAAACAAATATTGTCTTTATAAAATATATAATTTTCTTCATCTTTATCACTATCTCTAATAGCACAAAAAACACACCCACTTCTTTTAGTTACATGATATTCTCTTCTCCATGGAGCATATAATCTATCCATCTAATTTACCTATTTTATTTTCAACTGAAGCTATTTTTTGTTTCATTCTATTTGATTTATTTTTTCTAATATCCATTTTTATTGTAGTATATACACGATTACAGTCAGTTTCTAAACATTTATAAGCTTTATTTATATAATCTGTAGCTTCTTCTATAGTATTTACTTCAAATACACTTCCCATAGGCGTAAGTTGATAATTGATATCACTTTCTTTAAACATTTTTACAATTCTACTTACATATTCACTTACACTTTCCCCTTTATCAGTAGGAAACATAGCAAATTCAACTAACACACTCATTTATACCTCCTTTTGATTTTTAAAAATGATAACAAACTCTACACCATTTTCTAAATTATCTATTTTAATCTTTCCACTCATTCTTTCTATTATTTCTTTTACCATATAAAGTCCTATTCCTGTCCCCTTCCCTTCATCTTTTGTAGTAAAATATGGCTCAAATATTCTCTCTTGAATATCTTTAGGTATCCCCCCACCATTATCTTTAATCTTAATTATAACTCTTTCATCATTTTTTTCATTACTAATAATAATTTTTCCTTTAAACTCTCCTAATTTTTCCCTTTTTTCAATGATGGCATCTTTTGCATTAGATATTAAATTTAAAATAACTTGCATAAATTCATTTTTATATCCTTTTATTTTTATAGACTGAAGATGAGTTTCTAATGATATATTATAATCCTGAAGTTGAGCTTTTTGAAGTAAAATTGTTTTTTCTATACTCTCTTTTAAATCAAATTCACTCATCTCTTTATCTTTTCTAAAAAAGTTTCTAAAATCATCTATTGTTTGAGACATAAATTGAATAGTTTGCATATTTTTATTTACAAATTCTTCTAGTGTTTTTGAAGTTAGCTGTTTGTCTTCTGCTAAATCTTCTAAAAATTGTATATTTAAAGCTAAAGAATTTAAAGGTTGTCTCCATTGATGAGCAATAGCTCCTATCATTTCACCCATAGAAGCCATTTTTGATTGTTGTAAAAGCATTTTATCTCTATCACGAATTTCATTTACTTTTTCTTCTACAATTTGTTGTAGATTTTTATTTATCTCTTTTAATTCTTTTGTTTTTTTACTTACTTCATCTTCTAAATTAGTTGCGAATTGTTTTAATTCTTTTTTAGATTTTTCAAGGGATTCTAACATAACTTTAAAAGCTTTAGCTAATTCACCTATTTCATCATTACTATTTATATCTATTTCATAAGGAGATTCCCCTTTTGTAGTTGCTATCTTTTTTGATAATATAGTTAATTGCTCTATAGGTTTTGTTAACTTTTTTACTGAAATTGTAGTAATAAAAGCTATAGCTATAGATACTATAATAATAAAGATTATTAACTTATCCAAATACTTTTGTGCTTTTTGTTTGAAAATATCAATATTAGCAACCTTTATGATTACTAAACTTTTATTTTTAGATATATCTATTTTTCTAGCTTCTACAATATATCTATCATCTATATAAGAAAACACTTTTGCTTTTGAAAGATAAAATACTTTCAATTTTGGAAAGTCATAATATATTTTAAAATCTTTTCCAAAGTCAAATCCAAACTCCTTTAAAGGATTTTCATAATTTAATAAATAATTTCCTTTATGGTCTGTTATATAGGTTTGTATATCTTTGGTTTTTAAATTTTTAAAATTAAATAACTTTTTTATATTTGAATTTATAACAATAATTCCAACTTTTTTACCATTTACAAAAATAGCTTTAGCAATCCTAATTGTAGGTCTTAAAGGAAACTCTAATTTATTAAACTCTTTATTTAAATCTATATTTGATACATATATATTATTATTTGCTTTTATTGCTTCAATAAAATATTTTCTATGTTGTTTATTTTGTAATAGCTTTTCTTTTAATGGTTCTATTTTGTTACCATTTCTAACTAACTTTACAATCTCATTTCCACTTCTATCAATAATTCTAATTTGATAATAAGAAGGATTTTGATTCATCATAAGAGACATTATTGTTATAACATCTTGCTTATAATCATCAAAACTTCTATTTGTTTTTTTATCATATTTATATGGATCTAAATATGCTCTAAAAAAACCTTTTGTAGAAGGAGCATAAGTAAGGATTTGTATATTATATTTTAATTTTTCAATATTATTTTTTATTTCATCTTTATATCTATCTAAATTTTGAGAAATGATCTCTGAAGTATGTTTAATAAAAATATCTTTTGCTTGAGAATAAGAAAAATATGAAATAATAATTATTCCAAACAATGATACAATCATTACCAAAAAAGCTATTTTTATAGAAATAGATATACTCTTATTCCTCATACTTATCATCTAATATTATCTCTATTTTCTTATATTAAACCTAGTTCTACTAAAATAGGTTTTATATCAACTTCATATAATTCCAATAGTTTTGATGGGATTAAAGCCATTGCTTCTTCATCATGTTTCCATTCTTCTATTTTTTCTAAAATTAAACTTTTTTTCATTTCATCAATTGAAGGATGGTTTTTAATATGTGTTGTTAATTTTTCAATATTTTCTAAATGCTCTTGTCTTTTATTCATTTTATATCCTTTTTTCCTAATTATATCAATTTTTTAGGAATAAATTTCAAACTTGCTGAATTTATACAATATCTCATAAAAGTTGGTTTAGGTCCATCATTAAATACATGCCCTAAATGTCCATCACAGTTACCACATCTAACCTCTATTCTTTCCATTCCAAAAGATGTATCTCTATACTCTTTTATCTTTCCACTTTTGTTCCAAAAGCTTGGCCATCCTGTTCCACTATCAAATTTATATTTACTCTCAAAAAGTAACTCATCACAACAAGCACAAAGATAAACTCCTTCTTCTTTATTATCCCAATATTCTCCCGTAAAAGCTCTCTCAGTCCCACCTTCACAAAGAACATATTTTTGAAAATCACTAAGTTCATTTTTACAATCACACATATATATCCTTTTTGATATAATTCTATCAAAAAAAGGATCTCTTTTTGCAAAATTTAAAAAGTTTAGAAGAACTAATAGATAACTTACAAACACTTCCTACTATTGGTAAAAAATCAGCTACAAGAATGGCTATGTATCTAATAAAACATAAATTTGAAGCCCTTAAAATAGCTAATGCTATAGAAAATGCTGTTACTGCTATAGATGAGTGCAAAGAGTGTGGAAATTTGACTGAAAACGAATTATGCGAGATATGTATGAGTGAAAGAGAAAACAAAATCTGTATAGTTGAGCATTCAAAAGATATTATTTTGCTAGAAGAAAATGAAATATTTAATGGTTACTATTTTGTAATGCCAGAACTTGATAATTTTAAAATAGAAAAATTAATAGAACTTATAAAAAAGAAAAATATTGAAGAGATAATATTTGCTTATACACATTCTCTTGAAAATGAAGCAAAAATAATATATCTTGAAGATAGATTAAAAGAATTTAATATTACTTTTTCAAAAATTGCACAAGGAATCCCTATGGGTGTAGGATTTGAAAATGTAGATATTACTTCACTTTATAAAGCTTTTAGTGGAAGAGTTAAACTTTAAATCCACTAATTTTTAACTCTTTTGTAAAATCAATATAATAGAGTTTATCCATTTCCACTTCAAGCCCAGCTAAATATTTAGTAGCTATACTTGCTTGAATACTCCCTACTAATCCTACCATTGCAGGCATTACTCCTGCTACTTTATGTTCACCTAAATTAAAAATATCTAAATTTTTTTCTTTAAAAAGACAAACTTGTCCTACCCAACTCTCTACACTACTATATAACCAAGGAATATTATTTTTTTTTGCAAATTTATCTATTTTTTTTCTTACTTCAAAGTTATCAGTACAATCAATTACTAAATCAACTTTTTTATCAAACTCCCCAAATTCATCTACTATAGGAATTATTTTAGTCCCACATCTATGAGTTCTATTAGCTAATACTTTAGACTTATATTTTCCTATATCTTTTTCGGTAAATTGAAATTGTCTATGAATATTATGAAGTTCTATCATATCAAAATCGACTAAATAAATCTCTTTAAGACCAATACATCCTATTTCACTCATTACTACATTTCCAAGCCCACCAGCACCGACAACTACTACACTTTTTTGTGATAACTCTTTTTGTTTATCTCCTAAAATCTCTATTTGTCTTCTAAACATTTTATCCCCTTATAAGCAATATCTATCATTTTATCTATCTCTTCATATTTTATAATATATGGAGGCATAAAATAGATTACATTTCCAAGAGGACGAAGCAATACTCCATTTTTAAGTCCATATTTATATACTTCTAAACCTGCCCTTTTTTCAAATGGATAATCAATCATCTCAATAGCAGTAATCATTCCAGTTTGACGGATCTCTTTTACATTTTTTAGTTTTTTAAATTTTTGTATTTTAGCCCAAATATATTTTGATTTTTTTTGATTTTCTTTTAAAACATCTGTTTTTTCAAATAAATCTAATGTAGCATTAGCTGCAGATATTGCTATAGGATTTGCAGTATATGAATGAGAATGTAAAAATGCTTTTAACTTCTCATAATCACAATAAAATTCTTTATAAATTTCATCTGTAGTAAGCACTGCACTTAATGGCATATATCCTCCAGTTAATCCTTTACTAAGACATAAAAAATCTGGCTTTATCTCTGCTTGAAAATAAGCAAACATTGTCCCTGTTCTTCCAAATCCTGTAGCGATCTCATCTAAAATAAGCTTCACATCAAATTCATCACAAAGCTTTCTAAGCCCTCTCAAGAATAAAGGGTGATACATATGCATATTCCCTGCACATTGTACTAAAGGCTCTACTATCAAACTACTTACATCGTAATGGTGTTTTTGAAAATAAAGTTTTGCTTCTTTAAGTGCTTTTTTTGCTTCTTCTTCACTCTTATCTTTTGGTATAGGAAGTTGGATAGATTGGATCAAAAGTGGTTCATAAGTTTTTTTATATAAATCCACATCTCCTACACTTAAAGCTCCTATGGTTTCTCCATGATATGAGTTTTTTAATGAAAAAAATAAATTTCTTTTTTGACCTTTATTTAGATAATAATGATATGCCATTTTTAAAGCCACTTCAACAGCACTACTTCCATTATCAGCATAAAAAACTTTATCAAGTTTTGTCAGTTTACAAAGTCTTTTACTTAATTTTACAGCACCTTTATGAGTAAATCCAGCAAAAATAACATGTTCAAGCTTTTTTAATTGTTTTTTGATTTTTTTATTTATATATTTATTTTGATGCCCAAAAATATTTACCCACCAACTACTAATAGAATCTATATATCTATTTCCTTCAAAATCATATAGATATATCCCTTTTGCTTTTTTAATAGGAATAAGTGGTAAAAACTCATGATCTTTCATCTGAGTACAAGGATGCCAATTAAATTTTAAATCTTTTTGCATAATTTCGCTATTTTTCAATGCTTTACCCTTTAAATAAACTATTTTTTTTAATATAATAGCAAAAATTTAAAATTTAAAGGTAATATTTTATGATTACATGGATGCAAACTCATAAAAAATGGTTAATAGTTACTATTTGGATAGCGACTATCGCTTTCGTTGGTGCTGGATTTGTAGGATGGGGTGCTTATAGTTATGGAAAAAAACAAGATGAAGTAGCTAGAGTAAAAGATACTTCAATAAAAGTAAAAGATATTCAAGATATTTATTCTCAACTTTTTAATCAATTAAATCAAGCAATGGGTGGAAAACTTGATGAAGCTACTGCTAAACAATTTGGGCTTGAAAAAGCAGCATTTCAACAAGCTTTAACAAGAGCTATGCTTATCCAATTTGCTAAAGATAACGGACTTTATGTAACTGATGAAGAGCTAGCTAAAAACCTAATTTCGATTCCAGCTTTTCAAAAAAATGGTAAATTTGATAAAAAACTTTATGAAATATTTTTAAAAAATGCAAGACTTACAGCAAAAGAATTTGAAGAAAATCTAAAAAAAGATATCTTAATTCAAAAAATTATGACAGCATTAAATCTTCCTTCAACAAAAACAACACAAGATACAATTGCAAGCTATATTTTAATGGAAGATAAAGTTTCTATATCTACTATATATGCTCCAAAAGTAGAAGTAACTGAAGCTGAAATTAAAAAATATTGGGAAAAAAATAAAGACAAATACAAATCTCCTTTAAGTTATAACATTGGATATTTTTATGTAGTATTGACTGCAGAAGTAACTGAAGCTGAAATAAATAACTATTATGATGAACATAAACAAAACTATACAGACAAAGATGGTGCTATTTTACCACTTGAAAAAGTAAAAGATAAAGTAAAACAAGACCTACTTGCTAAAAAAACAAAAAAAGAAGCTATCCTTACTATGAAAAAGCTTAAAAATGGGGAAATGAAATTTAAAGAAGCTGACAATGTAGGAATAAATAACCCTTATATTTCAAAAGAAAATATGACTAAATTAGTTGAAAATAAATTTTTAAAACCAACTCTTACACCAAAAGGATGGTTAATTGCTACTTTAATTAAAATAAATGAACCAAAAACATTACCTTACGAAGAAGCAAAAGAGATGGCTAAAGCTGACTTAATAAAAGAAAAAACAAAAGAAACTCTAATCAAATTAGCTCAAAATAAACTAAAAGATTTTAAAGGTAAAAATATTGGATTTATTGGAAAAGATGATTTAATGAAACTAAAAACAATGAGTGTAGATGAAGCAAATAGATTTATTCAAACATTATTTAGCTCATTATCTCCAAAAGGGTATGTTCTTTTACCAGACACCCTAAATCCTAATAAAGCAATACTTTTTAAAATTACGGAACAAAAATTGCTTAATGATAAAAAATACGATAAATTTAAAAATATGATAATCTCATATTCAAATAAATTAAAAAGTGATGAATTAAACATCAATTTAATCAAACAGCTTGAAAAATTATATCAAGCTCAAATTAAAATATTTATGAAAATATAAAAGGATAAAGTTTGAAAACTATTTTAGGGATAGATATAGGTTCATCAAAAACTGTAGCTATTATTGCTGATATTGCTGAAGAACCTACCATTACTGGTGTAGGTATCGCAAAAAGTAAGGGGATAAAAAAAGGAACTATTACAAATATAGATCAAGCTGCAAATTCAATAAAACAAGCTGTAAATGATGCTAAAAGAATAGCTGGAACAAATGTAAATAAGGCTATAGTTTCAATCTCTACAGCTTATACAAAAAGCACAAAAAGTTATGGTATTGTAAATATTCCAAGCAATGAAATTACAATATCAGAAATAAATAGAGCAATCCAAACTGCTCTTTATAATGCTACTATTCCAAATGATTATGTAGTATTACAAGCTATTCCATATGATTTTAAAGTAGATGATGTTACAGAAATAGAAGATCCAGAAGGGATGAGTGGTAGTAGACTTGAAGTATCAATTCATATTATTTTAGCTCAAAAATCTGGAATTGAAAATATCAAAAAAATGCTTAAAATTGCTGGAATTGGTATAGAAAACATTGTTCTTTCATCTTTTGCTTCAGCAATATCTACACTAAATGAAGATGAAAAAGAACAAGGAGTAGCTCTAATAGATATAGGTGCTACTACAAGTGATTTAATTATATTTAAAGACAATGCTATTAGATGGACTGAATTTGTAGGAGTAGGAAGTCATCATATTACAAATGATTTAGCAATGGCACTACATACACCTCTTTCAAAATCTGAAGAGTTAAAGTTAAATATTTCTAAATTTAATGATGAAGATATTATTGAAGTTCCTTTGATTGGAGATGAAGAAAATACCCAATCTGTAAATGTAGTAACTATCAAAGAGATTATGTATGCTAGAATAAATGAAACTTTAATGATTTTAAACAAATTAATTGAAAAAAGTAATCTAAAACCAAAATTAACAGGTATAGTACTAACTGGTGGTTTTACTAATCTACCTAACTTAAGAGAAATAGCTATCCCTATTTTTGGAAACATGTCTGTAAGAATAGCGAAACCAAAAGAGATAAATGGACTTTTTGATAATTTAAAAGCACCTGAGTTTTCTACTGCGATAGGACTTATTGTATATGCATTAGGAAAGCATTCTTCATATGAAATAGATTCAAATAGAAAATTTAGATCTAAATATAGTATAGAGGAATTATCTAAAACTCAAGAACCCACTATAAGTTTCGAAAAAGAAGACACAACTGATGAACCAAGTGAAAAAGAAAAAATAACAAATATTATAGACGAAAAAGACAAAAACAATAGTTCTATTTTAGAAAAATTTCATATGTGGTTTAAACATTTATTTTAAAAGGAGTAAAAAATGGCAGAAGCATTCAATATAATAGAAGATAATGAATTTATGGAAAATGCAACTATTAAAGTAGTTGGTGTTGGTGGTGGTGGTGGAAACATGCTTAACCACATGATCGAAAAAGGGGTAAAAGATATTGAACTTATTTGTGCAAATACAGATGTTCAAGCTTTAAGAACAAATAAAGCACCTATTAAAATACAACTTGGAAAAGAACTTACAAAAGGACTTGGTGCTGGAATGGAACCTGAGATTGGTAAAGCAGCAGCAGAAGAGAGTTATGATGATATAAAAAGAGCAATAGAAGGTGCTGATTTAGTATTTATTTCGGCTGGTATGGGTGGTGGAACTGGAACCGGTGCTGCACCTGTAATCGCAAAAATAGCAAAAGAACTTGGAGCCTTAACAATTGGTGTAGTTACAAAACCTTTTAGAAGAGAAGGTGCTAAAAGAGCAAAACTTGCAGAAATGGGATTTAATGAACTAAAAAATGCATGTGATTCAATAGTAACTATTTTAAACCAAAAACTTCTTTCTATTATTGATAGAAGAGCAAGTAAAAAAGATGCTTATAAAATGGTTGATGATATTTTATATCAAGCTGTAAGTGGTATAAGTAATATGATTATTAGCTATGGTGAAAATGATGTAAATGTTGACTTTGCTGACCTTAAAAAAGTTATGTCTCACAGAGGAATGGCTCTAATGGGAATTGGACATAAATCTGGTGAAAATTCAGCTCATGATGCATTAAATCAAGCTATTGAATCACCATTATTAGATGACACAAATATTTCTGATGCAAGAGGATTATTAGTTCACTTTACAATAAATGAAAACTACCCATTAGTTGATATTGATGAAGCTATGGAAGCTATTTTAGGTGATTTAATGGATGATGAAAATGTTGATATTATTGAAGGTCAAACTACAAATAATGATTTAGCTGAAGATGAAATTATTGTAACAATCATTGCAACTGGATTTGATGAAAACAAACCAGCAAATAAACCAACAGAAACTAAACCTAGCAATATTGATTTAAATATTTTATCTAAAAAAGTTGTTGGAAATGAAGGATTTGACTTAGAACTTTCAGGAGATGATATAGATATCCCTACTTGGCTTAGAAAAGGAAGAGACTAATCCTTTTTTTCTTCTGCCATTTTTTGAACTCTTATTTTATATTTTTTTATTATTTCATCGAACAATCTTTGGTCAAATTCTGGCACCTCTTTTTTATATGTATACTCATGAAGTTTTTTTATATATTTATCACTATCCTCTTTATCTCTAATTATTTTTATCAATTTATAAGCAGTTTCTTTTGAATTATCCAAATTAAAAATATAAGTTTTTCTATTTTTATACCATTTTATAAACTTATACATAAAAAATAAACTTCCTATTAAACATAATATCACTACTATTAAAAAAATATAAAAAGATGTTTCATTTACCTCAACTATTGGCTTAATATCTTTTAGCTTATCCAAAAAGTCTCCTTAATTTAGATATATCATCATCTGTATAAAACTTTATATATTTTATATTTGAAATTTTAAAATTTTTAATAAGTTTACTATCGTTTGCTAAAATTTTTGATTTATAACTATTATCAAAATTAGCTATAGTACTTTTATTTGTAAGCGGATCTATTATTGTAAATCCATTTAACTTTTCTGGACTTTCTTCAAGTTTATCTCTTACTATCACAGTATAAGTATCAAACTTAGCTCCTAGTTTTCTAAAATCATATTCATAAAAAAAATCACTTACTATTATTAAAACAGAATTTTTTTTATGACGAATTAAATTATCTAAAATCTCTTTATAGTTTAATTTTGTATTTATAATATCACTATTAAATTTTGATAACAAATGGATAGATTTTATATTTTTTGTAGGTTTTATAAAAAATTTATCTTTTGAATATAACTCTACAGATACCCTGTCATCACTTTTTATACCACTAAATCCTAAAGTAGCTATAATTTCTAAAATTTTTTCACTTTTTAACATATTTGAGCCAAAATATGTCTTATAATCCAAAATACCTACTATTATAATATTAAGCTCTTTTTCTTCACTAAAAACTTTTACATAAGGTTTTTGTTTTTTTGCAGTTATATTATAATCTATCCTTTTTACATTATCCCCTATTTGATATTCTCTAAGCTCTTCAAAGTTTAAACCTTCCCCATGTTTATTTGAATATCTATTTCCACTAAATAAACTAAAAGCTTTTTTTCTTGCCTTAATTACTATTTCTTGCATATTTTTACCTCTTCACTATAAGTAGCATTATTCCTTTTTGAAGAAATAATTTTATTTACTTCACTTCCTGCATACATAAAAATGACATTTTTAGGAATTGTTGTGTCTTTTTTTACTTCTACTTCTAAGCTTCCTACTTTTGTTTTGAGAATTGCTTTTCCTTCATAATCGCACATATAAGCAAATTTATCTCTTTTGAATTGTGAATTAAGAGAAGTTTTATTTTTTGCAGTTACCAAATAGGTAGTATCTTTATAATCTATTTTAAAATCAATAAACTCTACTTTTTTATTTGGATAATCTATTTTCCTAATAGGTTTATAAATCATATCAATATACTCATCTTCACTTAAAAGCCCATCAAAATTAAATCTTTCAAACATCTCTTTTGTAAATTGATACTCACTTATTCCATAGTCATCTTCAACTTTTTCATTTTTAAATACAAATTCATGAAAATAACTACTTCTTATATCATTTTTAGCATAAAAATCTTTTGTAGGGATAAAAATATCAGCCCTTTTTGCTGTCTCATCTAAATACTTACCAAAAACAATCACTTTTTTATCTTTTGGTATTTTAAAATTTGGTAAAGACACTAATGGATTAGCTCCTTGAATAAAAACTAAATCTATCTTATCCCACTCTATCTCAAAAAGTGGCATTTGGTTTTTTGGAGTAAAGCTAAAAGGATTATTTAAATCAGCCCCTGAATTTCCTAAAAAAGCAGTTGGACGATTTAGAGCATAAATAGTATAGGTAGTTTTAGCTGCATAACTATTTTTAGCAACTCCAAGTCCAAGTAAAATTATAGATTCATCTAAAATTTTCTCTAATTCTTCTACTTCTTTAAGACCTGTGATTTTTAAATATTTTTGATCTTTAGTAATTAAATATTTAGCCAAAAACATATCTGTATTTGGTTTGATTTGATAAAAAACATCACTATTTTTAGCTGTATCTGTATACCTTACATCAATCGTAATTACAAATTTATCTTTTAAAAAAGGGATTAAATGGGTATTTGTAATATATGGATTTCTTCCCCAGATAATTATATTTTTTGATTTTTTTAATTTATCTGTAGTTAAAATAGGGGTATCCCCTATTGCTTCAATTATTCCTTCTTCTCCAGCACCATCGCAACTACTACCTACTGCAAAAGTAGCTCCTAATTTTTCAAAAAAAAGTTTAGTTACATTTTGCATAATTCCTAAATTTCCACTACCTTTTAAAAAAAGAATTCTTTTTGAATTTATAGATTTTAAAATATTTTCAACTTCATCTAGATTAAAAGGGGGATTGTATTTTGGATATTTAAAGTAATTATTTAACTTATAACACAAAAAACCATTTGTAATTCCATCTTTAAAAGGGAGAAACTTATCCCCTTTTTTATACATTTCACAAATATCCCAACAATCTAATGGACAAACCAACATGTTATTTCCTATGGAGCTGGAATTGTAGCTATTATTTCTTCTATTATTCTATCAGCTGTAACCTCATCAGCTTCCGCTTCATAACTTAAAACTATTCTATGACGAAACACATCTTTTACAACGCTTACAATATCAATAGGTATTACATAATCTCTACCCTCTAAAAATGCGACTGCCTTACTTGCTTTATAAAGACTAATTCCACTTCTTGGACTACAACCAAAATCTATATACTTATGTTTAACTCTTGTAGCATTCACTAAATCTACTATATATTTTGTAAGTTCATCATCAATATGGATATCTTTTACTTGCTTTTGCATATTAAAAATATCTTCTTTTGTAGCAATTTGTTTTACTTCTCCAAAATCATCATTTGCACTTCTTTTGATAATCTCAAATTCTTCCTCTTTTGTATTATATCCAATCACTACTTTTAACATAAATCTATCAAGTTGTGCTTCAGGAAGATTATAAGTTCCTTCTTGTTCTACTGGATTTTGTGTAGCCATTACTAAAAAAGGCTCATCAAGTTTAAAATTTTCTTCAGCAATAGTAATCTGCTTTTCTGCCATAGCTTCAAGCAAAGCTGATTGAACTTTTGCTGGTGCTCTATTTATCTCATCAGCTAAAATCAAGTTTGCAAAAATTGGACCTTTCTTAATCCTAAATTCTCCTGATTTTATATCATATATTTCAGTTCCGATAATATCTGTTGGAAGTAGATCTGGAGTAAATTGAATTCTATTAAAATCTAAATTTAAAACTTTTGATAATGTTTTAATAGTAAGGGTTTTTGCAAGACCTGGCACACCTTCAAGTAAAACATGTCCATTGGTAAGAAGCCCTATTAAAAGAGCATCTATCATTTTGTCTTGACCTACTATAACCTTTTTTAATTCATTTTTGATACTATCTATCATTGCAACCCTTTTTTATTTGAATTATAAATCAAATTTATGAATTTGAAATTAAAAATTTTTTCTCAAACTCATCAGCAGGAATTGGTGGAGAATATAAGTATCCTTGAATAGCATCACAACCATGAGAAAAAACAAAATCTCTTTGAGCTTCAGTTTCTACACCTTCTGCTACTGTTTTTAAATGAAGTTGCTTTGCCAAAGATATCATAGCAGCACTAATAATTTTATCATCTTCATCATTTGGTATATCTTTTATAAAAGTTCTATCTATTTTTAATTTATCAATAGGTAATTTCTTAAGATAAGCAAAAGATGAATAACCTGTCCCAAAATCATCTATACTTAAAGTAATATTTAAATCTTTAATTTTATTTAACAGTTCTATATTTTTATTAGGATTTTTCATAATCCCTTCTTCTGTTATTTCAAGACCAAAATATTTAGGTGAAATTTTAATTTCATCAAACATCTCTTGTAATTTATCTACTAAACTACCTCTTTCTAATTGATAAATAGTAAGATTACAAGAAACCACTCCTATATTATACCCTTTATCTACCCATTCTTTAGCTTTAATAAGTGATTGCCTCATCACCCATAAATCAATCTCTTCTATAAATCCTATCTCTATAGCTAAAGGAATAAATTTAAATGGTGATACCAAACCTAATTCTGGATGATTCCATCTAATTAAAACCTCCATTCCTACTAATTTTTCATATTTATCTATTTGAGGCTGATAGTAAAGCTCAAATTGATTGTTTTTTAATGCATTGTAAATATCATTTTTAAGTTTTAATCTTATATTACTTTCTTTACTCATCTCATATTCATAAAAAGTAATTCTATCTTTTCCTGCATTTTTTGATTTGTACATAGACATATCAGCATTTTTAATAAGAGTTTGTATATCTTCTCCATCATCAGGATAAATACTAATTCCTATACTCGCACTAACCCTATTTTCTATATTATTTATTATCACTGGTTTTTTGATATCAATTAAAAGAGATTGAGCAATATCTGCAACTTTTTCTAAATACTCTTCAGAAATATCATTTAACATTATTAAAAATTCATCACCACCAAATCTAGCTACTATATCACTTTTTCTTACATGTTTTTTTAATCTTTTAGCTATTTCTATTAAAACTTTATCCCCTATTTCATGGCCTAAAGAATCATTTATATCTTTGAATCCATCTAAATCAATAAAAACTATTGCGATTTTACTTTTATTTCTATCCGCCCTTGCTTTTGATATTTCAAATTCTGATATAAAAAACTCTCTATTATAAAGACCTGTTAATTGATCATATGTAATTTTATATCTAAGTTTATTAGTCTCTTTTTTTACTAAAAACAATGTATAAAATACAAATAATAAAATAACTAAACTTATTCCTAGATTTATTAAAATATTTATAATTAAAGAACTTCTTGTATCTTTAATAATCTGAGTATTATATTTATACATCTCTATATCAATAATATCTAAAAGATTTAATTTTTTAGTAATAGTGTTATACCAATAAACTGAATCTATTCCAAAATTATGATTTTTCATGAGTGCTATTTGTTCCATTCTAGCTACTTCTAAAAAAGTTTTATCTTTTTTTATAGATTTATATAAATCTCTAATATCTTGATTACTCATAGACATTGCTGTTTCTAAAAAAGACTTTTGTTCTGCTAGTAAAGTTACAAATTTTATATATAAAAGCTTAAACCATTCATCTATAGAAAAAGTCCCAGAAAGAACTGCTCTTTCTACTCCCATTCTTTCTTTAGCTTTTTCAAAATTATCATAAGCGCTAAGCCCTTTTACCAGTCTATCATTATTAGTAAGCATTACTAATTTATCCATTATAGTAAGTAAATTTTGATTCATTGTAGTATAAAAATTTAATTCATCAATTAAAGTCATATCCAAATTCCATATTTTTTTTCTTATAGACTTTAATTTATAAATATAATCATTAATAATATCTATATTATGCTGAATAGTTTTTTTTGTGTTTTTATAATTTTTTAAAAATTCGAAATATTTTTCTAATTCTTTATCTGTGTTTTCTATTTTTATTTTATAAATATCCTTAAATTTACTTCCATGAGTTCCTATATATCCTGCAGCAGCTCCTCTTTCTTGCTGTGTTCTATGAAGTAAATCACTTATAACTGCTGAAAAATCATTAAATGTTTCTAATTCATTTAGATTTTTGTACTCTTTATAAAAAATCACAGCGTTTAAAACAAACTGAAATAAAATAATAATTATTAAAATAAAAGCACTAACTTTTATAAATTTATTATCTTTATTCAATAACTTCCCCTTTAATCTTTGTAGTAGCTATATTTGAACTAATAATTTTAACATCTATTTTTTGCAATAAAGTGACATTATCTTTTTTTAGAAAAATTCTAGCACCTACTATCTCATCTTCAATTTTTGCAATAGGAGGGGATTTTGTATCAATCACTACAGCTTTTACAATTTTTCCTATATTTTCATCAGCCCATCTTGCAAATTTTCTATCATAAAAATCCCATTCTACTTTCATAGCTTCTCTTTCAAGCTCACTAATTTTTACAACTAAACTTTCAATATTTCTAAGTATAAATTTTTCAAATTTTTGATTATTATGAAGTATTGATTTTAATAGCCTATGTAAAGTAAGATCTGAATATCTTCTAATAGGTGATGTAAAATGTGTATACTTTTCAAATCCTAAAGCAAAATGTCCATTATTGAAAGCTTCATATTTTGCTTGTTGTTGAGTTCTTATTATCATTCTATCGATATGCTTTTTAATACCTAAATCTTTAGCTTGTTGTTGAATCTCTTTAAAAGTTTTTATTACATCATCTTCAAGTTTTACATCTATTCCAAAAGGAAGTAAATTATTAAGTAATTCTTGGATATCTTTTTTCTTTGGTGCTTGATGAACTCTAAAAATACCAAAATCTATCATTTTTGCAGCAGCTTTATTAGCTAAAAGCATACAATCTTCAATAAGTCCATGAGAAGGTGTTTCACTTTCAATTTTTACTTTTTTTAACTTTCCTTCTTCATCTAAAGTCATTCTAATCTCATCACTAAAAAACTCTAAACCTTTTTTAATTCTTTCATGTTTTAGATGTTTTGTAATATTATATAAAGGTAAAAGCCAAGATAATATCTCTTCATCAACTTTATCTTTTTCACCTTTACCTTCTAAAAATTTATCAATAGTTTCATAACTATATTTTCTTTTTGAATTTATAATCCCTTCAAGAAGTTCTTCTTTTATAACATTATTATTTTCATCAAATGTTATTTTAAAAATTAATGCTAATCTATCTTCATGCTCTTTTAATGAACAAATATTTTCACTAAGTTCCCTTGGAAGCATAGGGATTGATTTATGTGGAAAGTAGATACTAAATCCTCTTTCAACTGCTTCTTTATCAATAGCACCATTTAAGTATACATATTCACTAACATCTGCTATAGCTACATATAATTCTCTTTTTTTAGTATCGAAATATATAGCATCATCATGATCTTTTGCTGTTTCTGGATCTATTGTACAAAATGGTAAATGAGTTAAATCTTCTCTAGCATATAAAGTTTTATCTACAAAATCACCAAAACTTTTTGCTTCTTTTATAGCCTGTTTTGAAAATTCCTCTTTTTTATTATATAAAGCAAGTGAAATTTTTTCATCTACTCTTGCATCATCTAAAACACCTAAAACTTCCACTATTTCATTAGTATAAGCATCAAGTTTAAATACTGCTTTTGGTGGTAGTTTTTTTAATTGTTTTGGCTTTATATTTACTTCTATTTTTCTTTCAGTTTTGATATTTTTTAATATAGGTTTATTATCTTCAAAAGTCAAATAAGCTACTATTGTTTCAAAAGCTTTTTGAAGTAAAATGACTACCTTTGCTTTCGGACGAGAATTTCTATTAAATATTTTTTTAGCTATTACGAAATCACCTTTACTTGCTCCATTTAAATCCTCAGGTTCAATCAAAAGATCCTTTTTACCAGTATGAGGAGTAAGAAAACCTACTCCTTTTGAGTTTATATCAATAGTTCCTACTACATAATCACTACTTAATTTTAACTCTTTTTTCCCTTTTAAAGCTTTTATCTCTATTAAATAATCCACTAAATCTCTATAAAATTTAGGAATATCTTTTCTATATATCCCTTTTGTAAGTTGTGTTATAAACTGTTTCATTTAACTATCTCTATAGCTTCATTTAAAGCTTCTACATCTAAATTTGTTTTTTTAGCTATTTCTAATCCCTGTTTTAAAGAATTTTCATTAAAAGGATTAAATAAATCTACTGTTTTATATGCCACAGCTAATGGAGCAGAATACTCTATATGATCTGCATTTTCTAAATCATTGATAAATCTGATTGAATTTACTAAAATAGGATCAAATTTCCAATAATTAAATATTTCAGATGTCACTTCAATAGTATCTGTTTCTAAATACTCTCTTTCTAATTCTGCTCTATTTTCAGAATTAACTTTACTTTTAAACTCTTCAGATAGTCCTTCTGATACTAAAATTGAAGAAATAATAACAGCTCCAATTTCAAGTAAAAATGATGCAGTTGAAAGAATATCTAATTTACTTCTATCTTTTTTATACCAATTTACAATCAAAGCATTTTGCATTTGAGAAATAGATACAAAATGTAATTCACTAATTCCATATGCACTTAAATCTATTTTCATACTATTTCTTACAGCACTTGCTACAGCAAATCCTTTTACTGTACTCATTCCAAATAAACTAACAGCTTGGTCTACAGTTTTTATCTGTCTAGAAAATCCATATAAAGGTGAATTTGCTGCTTTAAGTAAATTTGCTGTAAGCATAGGATCATCTTTTACTACTTTAATCAAATCTCCTATACTACCATTTGGATCTGATGTGATTTTTTGGATCTCTATTACACTTTTTGGAAGGGGTGGTAGAGTTTTTATTTTTTTTATAATATTTTCATTCATTTAATACTCCTTAACAATTCTTCTATATTCTTATCTGGACCATATGTATTTAAATAAGCTATCAATACTTGTTTAGCTTTATTAACTTTTCCTAATTTTATCAAAGTTTTTGCAAAAATATACCAACTTTCATAATCTTCTGGATTTATTTCATTAGCTTTTTTAACCCATTTAATAGCTTTTTGATATTTTTTTCTTGTAAAATAATATTTAGCTATATTCATAGCACTTTTATAATTTGGAGATTTATCAAATAGATATATTAAATCTTTTGTATTATTAATTGATTTTACTTCGATTTTTAAAGTAGATTTTTGACTGTTTTTAACCTCTTTTTTAAGTATTTGTTGTGAATCTTTGGTATCTAAATTTGTGTTTGTTTTAGGAGTTATTTCAGGAAATATAGGATATAGTACTAGTTTTTTTATCTCTTTTTCTTTAATAATTTTATTAAATACAATAGTTTTATTTTTTTCTGTAATATTTTTCTCTTTTTTAACTATTTTGGTAATATTTTTTTCTATTTTAGCTGGTTTTTGTGTTTTTTTTACCTCTATAGTATTATTAGATTCTATTTTTTTTCACTTTTAAAAACAAAATACCCACTAATAGTTATTATTACTATAAAACTAAATAAAAACAAAGCATATTGAGTATATTTCTTTTTATAATATAGTTTTTCTAATTGCTCATATTTATGCATCAATTCCCTTTAAATCCATATAAGCCATTTCAATATATTTATTATCTATTTTACTAGAAGAAACTTTATGAGGATAATTTGTATAAAAATAATCAATAATATCAAATGTTTTATACATCAAACGATTTATATCTCTTAAATTACCTTTTGTATACTTATAAATAAGTCTATAATTTGACTTTCTAAATAATGAAGCTATATTATGAGCATCATTTTGGATAAGTTTAGAATTTATAAAAAGCTCTATTTTATCCATTTTCAAAGGTTTTAGATTAACAAAATAATTGATTCTAGTTTGAAAATGTTTTTTTGCAAAAAGTTTTTTTGCCTCTTTTTCATGAGTAGCTAAAATAATAGTATAAGGATGATTATCAGCAAGCATTCTTAATCTTTCTATTTTTTCATCACTTAGAGTTTGAGCTTCATCTATAAAAACAACTCTATGTTGTTTACTTTTTAATAAAAAAAGTTCATCTAAAGCTTCTTCTTCTTCAAATGGATTTGAAATAAAATAAATTTGAAAATCATTATTTTTTCTTTTTAAGTTTTCATAAATTTTTTTCATTAAAAAGCTTTTACCATTACCAGCTTCTCCAAAAATTAAAATCATCTTTTCTTTCTCATAAATTGCATATGTTAAATCAATCTCTGTTTTTTGAGACAATGGTACATATAAACTTATATCCACCTTATCTCTAAACAAATTTTTAACTTTTTTAAAATTCATTAAAACCCCAAATCTTTTATTGTTCTTTTTTTAGATAAATCTATAATATGTGGTGTAACAACAAATACTAATTCTCTTTTTTGAGAAATTTGTGTTTTTGATGAAAACAAATATTTAATCACAGGAATCTCTTTTAATACTGGTACACCATTTTCACTAAAACTATTTTTATTTGTAATAAGGCCACCTAAAATTAATGTTTGTCCATCTTTTATTCTAACAACTGTACTAAGTTTATTATCTGTAGTATCTGGTGCTAAATCTCTATTTGGATCAGCTAATTGTGTTTCATCTCTAAATGAAGAAATAGTTGGGTTTATTCTAAGCATAATAGTTCCATTATTACTAATTTCTGGTGTAATATCAAGTAAAATACCTACAAACTTACTTTCAGATGAATAAGTAGCAGGAATTTGATTTCCATTTGCATCAATAGATGGTCCTTTTGTCATTACTCTATAGTTAATTGTATCACCTACACTAATAATAGCTTTTTGATTATTGATGGTAGCAATTTTTGGATTTGAAATAGAATTAACATTTCCTTGTGTTGCTAAAAAATTTAAAAGCCCACTTACATTAAATACAGCATTAGAAAAAATAGATTGACTTCCTACAATATTTGATGTAGTAATAGGTGTTGAAGCTGGGGTTGTAGATGAACCTATAGAAAAACTTAGATTACTCCAATTGATTCCCGTTTGATTTGATTTTGCTAAATCTACAGAATAAATTTTTACATCAATAATAATTTGCTTATGTAATCTATTGTTTAATCTATCTATATATTTTTGAATTCTATCAAGTTGTCTTTTTGTCGCAGTAACTGTCACTAATCCTGCATTTTTATCAATAATAGGAATAGCTGCTTTATATGTGTCTACAGTATTTAATATATTATTTAAATTACCTGATAATGTATCCCAAAAATTAAACTCATATTTGGAATCAACTGAATTTATATCTCCTGTGTTCTCTGATGATGATGCTTTAAATGTAGAAGCCCCTGTTCTAGTTGAAGGAATATAATCAATATTAAAAGTTTTTGTTTGTATATAAGATATTTCTAATTTATTTCCATCTATATTATAAAAAAGATTATTTCCTGAAATAATTAAATCTAAAAATTGTTTAAGTGTATAATCTTTAACAGAAATTTTACTTAACATTAAATTATTCAATCTCTTTTTAGCTAAATCATCTTTATATACTATATTTAATCCACAATTATCCACTACTAATGATTCTAAAAATGAATGTAAAGTTATATTACTATTATTACCTACTTCACAATTAAATAGCTTATTCTCACATTTATGCCCAAACAAAATACTAGAAAATACCAATAGTAAAAATATTATTTTTTTCATCTGCCAACCTTTATATAAACATCATTTTTATTTTGATTTATCGTTATAATTTTAATTTTGTTATTTAAAGACACTAAAATAGATTTATTATTTATAATTTTTAAAATTTTATAATCGTCTATTTTATCGCCTACTTTAACCCATACAGCTTTATTCTTCCCCTCTTTTAATAAGATCTTATTATTTAATATAGATAATAAAATCAACTCTCTATGTACTTTTTTAACTACATCTTTTGTCATTAAAACTGTTTTTTGGTTTACAACTACAGTTTTTAATTCTAAAGTTAAAGGATTTACAATCTTTTTTGGTAATTCAACTTTATAAGTTAATAATTTATTTACAAATAATTCTTTATTTTTATATATATCTTGACTATCTAACTTATACTGTTTTTCATACTCTTTGATTATTTTATCTAAAATTTTATTATCTTTAGCCATTAAGTCTGAAATAAATGATAATATAATCAAAACTTTTAATATTTTCATAATTTTGCTCCATAAATATCCATAAGAATAATAAAACTACCTTTTTTTATCTCCACATCTCTTATATGTAATAAAATTTTTTCATTTTCCAATCTATTTACAAATTTTATAAAGTTTTTAAAAGAACCATTTAAATTCATCTTTATTTCAAATTCTTTTGAAATAAATTGTTTTTTATCTAAAATAGTTGTTTCTATATTAGATATTTCACTTATAATACTATAAATTCTATTTTCTAACTGATCTATTTTTTTTCTTAATATTTTTTGCCCTTTTCTTGAATTTATAGTTTTTATTTGTTCTTTTAAACTTAATATTTTATAATTAACTTCATCTTTTTTTCTTTTTAATGAATTTAATCTTTTTTCCAATTCATCTAATCCACCTATTCTATGATTTTTTGTAGATACTAATTCTAAATTAAACTGTTTTGCTAATTTAGGCAAATTATTATAAAAACCTACCCATTTGTTTACATCTATTTTAAAAAAAGATATCTTATTTACAAGATTTTTAATTTTTTGTGATTCTTCTTCTAAAGAGCTTAATTGTTTTTCTAATATTTTTAGCATTTTTTTATCATGATTAATAATATTTATTAATCTTTGTTTATTTAAAGTTTCTTGAGAAATTTGCCTAGATAATTGAGTATTTTTTTGCGTTTCTATTCTCAACATTTTATCAGTAATAGGATAAATAAAATAATAACTAATAAATCCAAATACTAATATAGGTAAAAAAAATAATAATTTTTGTTCTTGTTCTTTTTGCTGTTCAAAAAATTGATCCAATTGATTTAATATATATTTCATTCTTCAACCTTTATAATAACTTTCCCGCTATAAGAAATATTATTAGGTAAAACTACTGTTTGAGAATCAAAATAAGAAATCTTAGCATTGATTAGATCTTTTGAATATATTTTTTTATCAATACTTAAAATATTACACCCTTTACTTTTAAGTTTTTCAATCTCATTGTTTAATTGATATTTTGTAATAGAATCTAATTCTTTATATTTTAAAGGCTTTGTACTAATTAAATTATAATCCTTTAATTTATAGTAATTTTCAAAAGAAGTTTTACTATATCCTGGAGTAAAAACAGCTTTGTGTAATTTATTTACCAAATCACTCACAAAATTTGTAATATTTTTATCACTAATAGCAACTACATTTAATAATATACCTTTAGAGGCTCTATTGTTTTTAAAATCACAATTTATTTCTCCATTATTTAAATATATACATTTTTCTTCTTCTAATTTCATATCTAAATTACCATATTCAATATTGCCTATTAAATATACATTATTTTCATATGCATATTTTGCAATTTGTGTCAATAAAATAGATATTGGAATACTTTTTGTTTTTTCTTTATACACATTATAGATAAGATTAACTTTATGATTTATATAATTTTGCAATATAAGTTTTTGATTTTTTTTAGATTTAAATTGTTTTTCAATTTGTGATTTTGTGGAATTTAAGTTTTTGGTTTCTTTTTTTAATCTAATTAATTTTTGATTTAATTCTTCATTTTTTTTCTCAATAAAATAACTATTAACCATTTGATATAATGGAAAACTAAATGATAAAATTAAAGAAGCTATACTTATAGATATAAATTGTCCACTTTTTCTATAAAAAAATGTAGGTGGCCTATAATAAATAGTAAAATTATCTTCTTGAATATTATTTTTATAAGCAGAACTTGCATAAAACATAGATAAAAATAAAACTTGATCTATTTCAATATTATCTGGATTATAATCTAAATCAAATTTTAAATCATTTGCTTCAACGCCTAAATACATATTAGCAAATTCACTAATACCAGGAATCACTCCTTTAGGAGTTCCCATAAATATTCTATCTATTGTAGTTAAAGCAAATTTTCTTATAATAGTATGCAACTGATTGGAAATTATTAAAAATTTATTACTAAAAAGTTCACTCAATTCATTAAATAAAATATGCTCTTTTTCTGAATAATTATTTAAATCTAAACCTTTTTTTATCAATAATTGCATAAAAAGTTCAAAAGAAAAATCTTTAATTTTTATACTTTCTCTTAATTCATCATAAATATTTTCTAAACCTTCAGGAATCATTAGTGTTTGTAAAAATTTACCTTCACTATATAAAGTGATAAATATATCATCTTTTGTAAAATATATAAATAAATCATTTAAAGGCTCTAATACTTTTTCTTGATAAAGTACACTAAAAGCAAAACCTGGATATGTTAAATAATCTAAATAACCATATTTTTCTTTTATAGGAGAATAATATTCTTCTAATTGTTTTTTTGAAACAATTAAAACTTCTATTAAGACATTTTTAGTATCTGTAGCTGATTCCCTAATTTTATATTTGAATATATATTCTTCAGCCTCATCTAAACCAACTTCTTCATAACATTTAGTTTCAACATAATCATATAACTCTATTTTATCTAAAAGATTCTTTTGAATTTTAAATTCATATGTAATTACATTTTTATTGGGTATATAACTAGAGATTAAATATTCATCCTTAATATCTTTAGAAGTTATTTTAGAGATTTTTCTATCTTCTAATAGATATATTTCATCAAAATTAAATGGATTTATCCCCACTATTTTATTTATATCATATGAATATTTCTTAAAATATTTTTCAAAATTATTTTTTTTCATTATATCCCTTCTTAATTATTCAAAATACCCAATTTCCTCTAACATCTTTTTATTTTTTGTCCAATTAGGAATAGTTTTTACATAAAGTTCTAAATAGATTTTTTTACCACTAAATTGTTCAAGTAATTTTCTTGCAGCAATCCCTAATTCTTTGATTTTTTTCCCTTTTTTTCCAATAATCATACTCTTTTGTGTGTCTTTTTGAGTAACAATCATTGCATAAACTTTATCTATATCGTCTTTTTCAATTATTTTTTCAATAATTATATCTGATTCATAAGGAATTTCATCATTTAATTTATCAAAAAGAGCTTCTCTTATCAATTCTTTATAAATATCTTTTATATTTTCTGTTGAGATAAGTTCTGGATCAAAGTAATATGGATGATTTGGAAGATATTTTACTATAGTATCAAGCAGTTTCTCACGATTTATATTCATTGTAGATGAAATAGGAACTATTTCTAAATAATCTTTGTTTTCTAAAGACTCATATTCTTCTATTCTTTTAGCAACATCCTCATCTTTTACCATATCTACTTTTGTAAGAACTAAAATATGTGGTATATTTTTTGTATTTAATTCTAAAAATTTTTCATATCCTTTAGTATCTTTTCTTATATCAGCTATATAAAGTATTAAATCACTATCTCCTAATACCTTTAAAGCCTCATTAAGCATATATTTATTAAGTAATTTCTCTTTTTCATGAATACCTGGTGTATCTATTAAAATAATTTGATTATTTTTATACATAACTATTGCTGTAAGTCTTTTACGAGTAGCATTTGCTTTTCTTGAAGTCATTGCTATTTTTTCACCTACAAGCCAATTAAGAAGAGTGGATTTACCTGCATTTGGCTCACCCACAACTCCAACAAATCCACTTTTTACATTTTCTTCTGTCCCATCATCTACCATTATAAAATCTTCCAACTTATCTTCCTTTATAACATTTTTTATAAAATATATTTTGCAGTATCTTCACTTTCAATAATACTTCCAAGTTTTTCTTCTACATATTCTGGAGTTATTTCATAAACTTCTCCTCTATGCTCATCTGCATCAAAATTTATCTCTTCTAATACTTTTTCAGTGATTGTATGAAGTCTTCTTGCACCTATATCTTCTGTTTTTTCATTTGCTAAATAAGCATTTTTAGCCATTGCTCTAAGTGCCTCTTCGCTAAATTTAAGCTCAACTCCTTCAACTTCAAGTAATTTTTCATATTGTTTGATTAAACTATGTTTTGGCTCAGTTAAAATTTTATATAATGCTTCTTCATCTAAACTATCAAGCTCTACTCTTAGAGGAAATCTTCCTTGAAGCTCTGGAATTAAATCACTTGGTTTACTTACATGAAATGCTCCAGCTGCAATAAATAAAATATGATCAGTATTTACATTTCCATATTTTGTATTTACTGTGCTTCCTTCTACTATAGGAAGTAAATCTCTTTGAACTCCCTCTTTAGATGGATCTTGTCTATGAGATGAACTTGCTGCAACTTTATCTATCTCATCAATAAAAACTATTCCATTTTCAGCTCTTTTAATAGCTTCAAGTTTGATTTGTTCTTGATTTATAACTTTATTACTTGCACTTTCTTTTAAAAGTTCTTTTGCTTCTTTTACAGTTACCTCTTTTTCCTCTTTTTTACCAAAAACATTAAACATTTTTGATAAGCTTTCTTGTGCTTTTAACATCTCAGGAGGTAAATTAGGATTTTCCTCAGTAGTTTCATCAAGTTCTATTTTGATTTTTAAATGATCAACTTCCCCATTTTTTACTTTTTCTTTCATTTTATTAAATGAAACTTCATATTCATTTTTCTTAGTTTCACTTGCATTTGCAGGAAGTGGTGGAAGAAGTTTTTTTGTTATTTCATCTAAAATATATTCTTCTATTTTTTCTTTATTACTTTCTTTCATCTCTTCTTTTACAAGATTAATAGAGTTATACACTAAATCTCTAATCATACTCTCTACATCTCTACCAACAAATCCAACTTCAGTATATTTACTAGCTTCCACTTTTACAAATGGAACTTTTATCATTTTTGCTATTCTTCTTGCAATTTCTGTTTTACCAACTCCAGTACTTCCTATCATTAAGATATTTTTAGGCATAATATCATCTTGCCATTCTTTATCAAGTTTTAATCTTCTATATCTATTTCTTAGGGCTATTGCTATTGTTTTTTTTGCATTTTTTTGACCAATAATATATTCATCTAAATATTTTACCACTTCTTTTGGAGTCATATTCATTTTAATCCTTTAATTCTAAAATTTTTATATTTTTATTTGTATAAATACATAAATCACCAGCTATTTTTAAACTCTCTTGCACTATTTCTCTTGGAGATAAATTTGAATGTGTATTTAAAGCTCTAGCTGCTGAAATAGCATAATTTCCTCCACTACCAATAGAAGCTATCATTCCATCTTCAGGTTCAACCACATCACCTGTTCCACTTAAAATAAAAATATGTTTTTTATTTAAAACTATCATCATAGCTTCAAGTTGTCTTAAATGTTTATCTTTTCTCCACTCTTTACCAAAATCAATAACTGATTTTAAAAGATCCCCTTTTCTATTTTGAAGATGCCCTTCAAACATATCAAAAAGTAAAAAAGCATCAGCAGTACTTCCTGCGAATCCAGCTAAAACTTTTCCATTATATAAAGTTCTTATTTTTGTTGCATTTCCTTTTAACACAGTGTTACCAAAAGTAACTTGTCCATCTCCACCTATTACAGCTTCTCCATCTTTTTTTACTGCTAATATCGTTGTAGCTTCAAACATTATATTCCTTTTACATTAATTTTTAATTTTGCATGTATTCCATGACCAAGCTTCACATCTACAATATGCTCCCCTACACTTTTAATATTTTTTGTATCAATATGTTTTTTATCTATTTCGATTTTATGTTGTTTTTTTAATGCTTCTGCTATATCTTCTTTTGTAACAGCTCCATATAAATGTCCATTATTTCCTAATTTCTTTTCTATATCAACACTAATACTCTCTAAAACTTCTTTTTCTTTATTAAGCTCATAAATCTCAAGTTTTAACTCTTCTTCTTTTCTTTTTTGCTCTTCTTCCCACTCTTTAATCACCTCTTTTGTAGCAAGTTTTGCATACCCTTTTGCTATTAAAAAATTTCTTCCATATCCCTCTTTTACTTCTTTAATCTCACCAGCTTTTCCAAGTGATTTTACATCTTTTATAAGTAATACTTTCATTTTTTTACCTTTTATTTAAAATATTATAATTATAAGTTTTAATTATTTTCGTTATTTTATCAAAATTTTTAAATACTTTTATCCTAGCTTTGTAAATATTTTATGGTAGAATACTAGCTAAGTAAAAAAATTATAAAAAACTTTAAGGATTTATTAGCTATGGACACGATAAAAAACGAAGAAGTAACATTTGAGGAGTTAGGCTTAGTAAATCGTTCAATAGTAAGTAGAACCGATTTAAAAGGAGTTATTACATTCGCAAATAAAGCCTTTTGTATGTTGTCTGGATATGAAAAAAATGAATTATTAGGTCAACCACATTCAATAGTAAGGCATCCAGATATGCCAAAGTCTGCTTTTAAAGATATGTGGAAAACTATCCAAAATAATCAAAGATGGCATGGATTTGTAAAAAATAAAAGAAAAGATGGTAAATATTATTGGACGGAAGCTTTTATAGAACCTTTTTTTGATGAAGATGGTAAAAAAATAGGATATATGGCTGCTAGAAAACCTGTTGGACCAAAAGATAAAATAGAATTTGAAAGAAAATATAAAGAACTAAGAGAAAAGGAATAATAAATGTTACTAATAATTTCTGAAAATGATCAAATTATCGGTGCTGATAATGAATTCTTAGAAAACTCTTCTTTAGAACAATTAAAAGAAAATTTTCCTTCTATGTCTATTTTTTTATTACAATCAGAAAATAATGATTTTTTATTTACATATAAGGAAAAGGAATATCTAGTAAAAAAATATCCTATAATTATGGATAATACAAATGCCAATTTATATTATTTTTTAAATTCTGAATCTAAAAACATTGATTCTAATAAATCAAATTTAATTTCTAATACAAATGAAATAAAACTTGAAGCTCCTAAAAAAAGCAATGAACTTGATTTAGATCTTGATACTCCTAAAGAAGATAATAAAGTTGAACTTGATTTAGGACTTGATTCTCCTAAAGAAGATAATGAAATTGAACTTGATTTAGGACTTGATTCTCCTAAAGAAGATAATGAAATTGAACTTGATTTAGGACTTGATACTCCTAAAGAAGACAATGAAATTGAACTTGATTTAGGACTTGATTCTCCTAAAGAA
>Ga0256843_1000595_pt1 | contig 30620 bp, 29 predicted proteins | sample AlvinellametaG_FD_191572 | JGI IMG/M metagenome (GOLD analysis project Ga0256843, IMG submission 191572) | Pompeii worm associated microbial communities from hydrothermal vent at the East Pacific Rise, Pacific Ocean - Alvinella | ecosystem: Host-associated > Annelida > Integument > Unclassified ...
TTTGCATTTAAATCTGTTCTTGCTAATTTTAAATCCATTCGTTTTGTCCCTTGTACATTATTTTAAAAGTTTTGCATTATACTTTAACTCTACTAAAAAGCTGATTAAAGATGTTTTTAGCAGAATTTAAGTATAATATCTTACTTCATTAAGAAATCCCCCAAATAATTATCATTGTCAAAAGATTTCTTAAAAATTTAAGGAAATAAATTATGGAAAAAATATTAGATATTGCAGAAGCAATAGGCCATGAAAAAGGCTTACAACCTGAAAAAGTTTTAGAAGCACTCAAAACTGCATTCATCCAAACAGCAAAGAGAGTTATTAACCCACACTATGCTTTTGAAGCGATAGTTGACGAAGATACAAAAAACATCAAAATAATCCAGACAATTACTGTTGTTGCAGATGATGATGAAAGACTCCAAGATGAAGAGACTGCACCTGCATATATCTCTATAACAGAAGCTAGAGAGTATGATGATCAAGTAGAGCTAGGAGATCAACTCCAGATTGACCATGACTTAGAAGATTATGGAAGAACCGCTGCATCAGGACTTCACCGTGAGATTGAGTACCATATTCAAAGACTTGTAGAAGATGAAGTCTATAACAAGTATAAATCAAAAGTAGGTACACTTGTAAGTGGTCGTGTAACACGTGTAGATGCACAAAACGCTACATACATCGAAGTAGATGAGATTCGTGCTGTACTTCCTATGAAAAGCCGTATTAAAGGTGAAGTTTTCGAAGTGGGTGACCATATTAAAGCTGTTGTTCGTCGTGTAAATATGGACAAAGAACATGGTATTCAGATAGAACTCTCTCGTACATCTCCAAAATTTTTAGAGGCCTTACTTGAGCTTGAAGTTCCAGAGATCGCAGACGGTACAGTCATCATCGAAAAATCTGCTCGTATCCCGGGTGAGAGAGCAAAAGTGGCAGTTCTTTCAACACACCCTCAAGTGGACGCAGTAGGTGCTACTGTTGGTGTAAAAGGTGTCCGTATCAACTCTGTAAGTGCAGAACTCATTGGTGAGAACATCGACTGTATTGAGTACACAAACATTCCTGAGCTTTTTGTCTCACGTGTAATGAGTCCAGCAATTATCTCTCACGTAGAGATTGTAAAAAATGAGGAAGGTGAAAATGAAAAAGCGATCATCACTCTTCCAAGTGATCAAAAATCTAAAGCAATCGGAAAAAGTGGGATCAATATCCGTCTAGCTTCTATGCTTACAGGTATGCAGATAGAGTTAATTGAGACAGATGCAGTAACTGGAGAAGATGGAGAGATAGAAGAGAAAAAAGATGGTGTTGATGCACTAGAGGCACTCTTTAATTAAACAATACAGCTAGAGGAAAATTCAATTTTCCTCTAACTACTAAGCCCTACTCATATAAGGATTTAACTTCAACAAAAGTAAATCTGCCAACATATTTCCAAGCAGTGTTAAAAATGCTGTTATCATAAGTATTCCCATTATTATAGGATAATCACGGGAGAGTGCTGACATATAGAAAAGCTGTCCCATACCTTCAATTCCAAAAATTGTTTCTAAAATAACACTCCCTCCGATAAGACCAGGCAAAGAGAGTCCTAGTAGGGTAATGATAGGAGGCATTAGATTTGGAAGTACATAATACCGCAACAGAGTTTTATCACCCAATCCACGTGATCGAGCAAAATAGTAATAATCACTCTTTAAAATTTCTAAAGTAAGAGAGCGAATGTAGATTATCATGCTCCCAAGTCCTACAAATATCATAACACTAATTGGCAGTGTTAAGTGCCATGCCATATCTAAAATATTGGCAATACCCTCTTTAGGCTCAATTGAGTGTAGCCCTGCAATAGGAAAGAGAGAGAGTTTAATTGAAAAAAAGATGATAAAAAGTAAGGCAAGATAAAATGATGGCATAGAGAATGAAAGTAAAGAGAGCTGTCTAATTACATAATCACTCTTAGACTCATACTTCATTGCAGCTTTTATACCAAGCCATAGAGAGAGAAAAAAGACCGAAACTAAAGCTATAAAATTCATCCATAAAGTTACAGGTAAACGTTTAAGTATCTCACTACCAACATCTTGACCACTTACAAATGAAATCCCAAAATTGAGTGTTACAATATTCTTCATCCAATCAATATATTGTGCCATAAGAGGCTTATCGAGTCCATAAACAGCTTTTAACTTAGCAATAGCCTCTTTTGTCATATTTGGATTTAATTCACCTGCTCCAAAAAAAGAATTAGGTGCTGCATGTATAGCTAAAAAAGAGATAATTGATATCAGTAGGAGCATAAAAAGTATATAAGAGATTTTTTTTATAAAAAGTTTCATAAAAAAATTATAACATAAGTTAGATTAGAAAGTTGGAAAATATATTGTGCGATTGTAGTAGTAAAACTAACTCCAAAAGGAGTTAGTTAAGATTCTCTTCTCTAAAAAGTTTAGATTAGAAGTTTACAGTTAAGTAAGCTTGAATAGAGTTATAAGCACTACCTTTTGTAGCTGGATTAATTGCAGCAGCAATTGGATCAACATTTTGATCGTCAGCTTTTGTATAAACATATGCTAAAGTTGCATTTAAAGGACCGAAGTCTTTACCTGCAGTAACAGTAAGTTCTTTCATGTCAGTACCAACAAAAGCTGGATTTACTGCACCAGAAGTATTACCTTGGTTAGCATCTGTATAGTAAACACCTAAGTCAAAAAGACCGTTTACTGGAGACTCAACACTTACGTGAATAGTTTCAGTATTTGTTTGAACTACATAACCATAGTTCCACCATGCTTCAGTATAAAGTTTAGATGCACCAGTTGAAGTTGCAGTATTGAAACCTGCACCACCAAGATTTGCACTAGTTGATTGAGTGTTGTCATTTACTGCAGAGTAAGCAACTTTAATTGTTGCCATATCTTTCATAGCATAACCAAGTTGTACTGCATAAACACTATCAGAATCTGCGCTAGCTAAACCACCCATTCCATTGTCTTTTACTTTTGCAGAAGTGTATTGAACACCAGCAATAATTCCATCCATTTCAAGATCAGCTTGTAACCAATAAGCATCAACAAGTTTTAATACATCATAGTACCAACCTTGAACAGTTAAACCTTTAACACTGCTGTTAACAACACCAAATGCATATGCACCATCAGTACCATATGTAGCAAATTCACCATTTCTATTTACTACTGGACCTACAGCAAGACCAAGACCTTGAACATTACTATTTAAGTTTTGTCCAAAAGTTTCATTACCATTACCATTACCAACATAAGCACCTACTAAAGTAGTATCAGGGATATCTTGATTTACAACAACTGCAGCTTCAAAAGTATTTTTTTCAATTGACCATGTCTCAGTAAATGCAAGTGGTGTATCTAATTCCATACGACCAAGTTTTAATGTAGTTTTACCAGCAGTTACAGCTAACCATGCTTCATTCATCCAGTTAGCATTTTCAACTTTAGCGCCACCTACAACATTACCGTATGTAGAACCAGTTCCTACAGTTGCTTCATGTGCACCACCCCATACATTAGATACCATGTTGTTTTCTAAACCTAAAGTAGAAAGTACAGTATAACCAGCACCTGCGCTAATAGCTACCATATCGTTTTTGAAAAGATCAGCTGTAATGTTTAAGTTTAATGCAGCATCTGCAGCACTAGCATTTTTAGAAAATAAAGAACCTGTATCGTTAGTTCCATATACTAGGTTTTTAATAGCTTGTGAACCACTTGTACCATCAGTAGTCATGTAGAAAAGTTTAGCATCACCGCTCATTTTAATATTGTCAATTGCAAATGCACTTGAACCCATTAGTAGCGCTGCTACCAAACTCATTTTTGTAAATTTCATATATTCTCCTTATCATTTTACAAATTTCAGCTGCAGTATAGCATAATTTTTTCTTAACTTAGCATAAATCTGGACTGATTTCTCTTTTTTTTAGCTATAATTTCCATATGAAACAACTAATAATAATATCACAGACAGTTTTAGCCCTTAGTTTTTTAAGTGGGTGTGGTTCAGCTACCCCTACAGCTCCATCTCAGAATTCTGCTTTAAACAGTATTAGTAAATCAAATGCTGCAAAAGAGAAAAAAGGTATTATGCAAGAGTCTCTTGATAGCTGGTTAGAGAGTGACTGGACACCAACTATTCAAAAAAACAAAAAAATTCAAGATAAGTACATGGAGAGACAAAGCTCTTCTACTGCTTCGACTAATACTAATAATTCAAGTCAAGAGTCTAATTTACAAGTTGAAAATAAAGATAGTGGAAAAAAAGAGAAAACAACATATGTTGAGAAAAAAGACAAACCTTTTACATTACAAGAGTATGTTGATAAAGCAGAAGCATATATGGATGAAAAACCAAATGACTATAAACACTCAAATGTAAAAAAACTTGAATCTCTACCAGCTATAGGTAAATAAACAAAATACTTTAGAACCTTTGGAGAGATCCAAAGGTCCGAAGATACTACTTATTATCTCTTTGATCCCATGCAAGTACTGTTTTTCCAGACTCATTAGTTTCAGCCATCGCCATTCCCATAATGTTATAACCATTATCTACATAATGAACTTCACCAGTTACTCCACTGCTTAAATCACTGAGTAGATACATAGCCGAGTTTCCTACTTGCTCTATTGTTACATTTTTACGAAGTGGTGCATTTGTTTCATTCCATTTTAATATTTGACTAAAGTCACCGATTCCTGCTGCAGCAAGTGTTTTAATCGGACCAGCACTGATAGCGTTAACACGTTGTCCTTTTTTTCCAAGATCTACTGCCATATAACGTACAGTTGATTCTAAAGCAGCTTTTGCAACGCCCATTACATTATAGTTAACTATATATTTTGGTCCACCAAGATAAGAAAGAGTTAAGATAGATGCATCATCACTAAGTACTGATTCTAAACGGTTTGTTAAATCAATTAAAGAGTATACAGAGATATCCATAGCAATTTGAAATGCTTTCTTTGAAGTTTTGATAAAAGGTTCAGAGAGTGCTTCTTTTGGAGCGAATGCTACAGAGTGTACAAGAAAATCAATCTTACCAAAATCTTTTTCTATCTTTGCAGCGATTCCAGCCATATGCTCTTCATTAGATACATCTAATTCATATATATATTCACTACCAAAATCTTTAGCAATAGGTTCAACTCTCTTTTTAAGTGCATCATTTAAATATGTAAATGCCATTTCAGCACCCTGTTCATGACATGCTTTTGCAATTCCATATGCTATTGATTTATTATTTGCCAGTCCTACAATGAGACCTCGCTTACCTTTCATTATCATCTCTTCTTCTCCTTAATTTTTATTTTCAAGTTCATCAGCATATTCTATCATTGTACAAAAATGTTCAACATAGAGTGCCGCACTACCAACTAAAACACCATCAACATTATTAAGAGCTAAAACCTCTTTTGCATTTGTAACCTTAACACTTCCACCATACAGGAGTGGTGCTGTTGATCTCTTTTTTAACTCACTATGAATATCTTCTATATCTTCAAGTGTTGGAGTCAATCCAGTACCTATGGCCCAGACAGGTTCATATGCAATTATCAGATTTTCATAAGAAGTGTCAATTCCCACATATTGTGTACTGATATACTCTAACATGGCATCACGTCCTGCTTCACGAATATCTTTAGGTTCACCTACACAGTAAACTATTTGAAAACCCTCTTTTTTAAAGTACTCAAATTTCTCTGCGATAAACTCTTGTGATTCCCCCAATATATGACGTCTTTCACTATGTCCAATAAGAATAGTTTTAATACCAAACTCATTGAGTTGTTCTAAGCCTATCTCCCCAGTAAATGCACCATTTATTGTTGGATATGCATTCTGTGTACCGACTTCTACTTTTGTGTTAAAAGTATCAAGTGATGAAATTGCAGGAAAAACCATAACATGTTGGCGACTCTTTTGCGCACACTTTTCAAGCTCTTCTATATATGATGCTGTATCATGACGTGTTAAGTTTGTTTTTAAATTCGCTGCAATTATCATCTACTCTCTCCTACTTTTCTTCGCTTTTTGCTACCATTAACGGTTCTACACCAGGCAATATTTTACCCTCTAACAACTCTAGTGATGCGCCACCACCAGTTGAGATGAAACTCATCTCATCATCGACACCCACGCGTTGTACAAGGTCAGCTGTATCACCACCACCAACAACTGTAGTGGCATAGCTATCTGCTACAAAGTGAGCAATTTTTGAACTACCACGAGCAAATTTTTCCATCTCATAAACACCCATAGGGCCATTCCAAAGAACAGTTTGAACATCATTAAGTGCTTCACGATAAAGTCTTACAGTTGCAGGACCAATATCTAGTCCCATCCAACCAGTAGGAATCTCTTGTGCTGTTACAATCTTACTTACTGCATCTTCAGCAAACTTCTCAGCTGCAATAACATCAACTGGCAAGTAAAATTTAACCCCAAGTTTTTTAGCTTCATCCATGATATGCTGTGCCTCTTCTAAAAGGTCATCTTCAACAAGTGATGCACCTATGTCATAACCCATCTGTTTCAAAAATGTAAATGCCATTCCTCCACCAATAAAGATCTTGTCAACTTTAGGTAAAAGGTTTACCATAGCTTCTAATTTTCCTGAAACTTTACTTCCACCAACAATAGCAGCAAAAGGACGTACCGGTTCATTAATAAGCTTTCCAAAAAAAGTGATCTCTTTTTCAAGCAAAAATCCTGCAGCTTTATGCTCATTGTCAAAAAACTTAGTAATACCATGAACAGAAGCATGTGCTCTATGACTTACCCCAAAAGCATCATTAACATAGAACTCCGCCATAGAAGCTAACTTGCGAGAAAGCTCTTCATCATCATTTGTCTCTCCTACTTCAAAACGTAAATTTTCAAGTAAAAGAACTTCATGACGTGGTAACTCTTCTGCCATTTTGAGTGTTGCATCATCAACAACACCTGGTGCCAATGCAACATGACGTTTCAGTAATTGTTGTAATCTTCTTGCCACTGGTGCCAAAGAGTACTTCTCAACTACTTCACCTTTTGGACGACCCAGATGAGATGCAAGTATCACTGCACAATCAAGATCAAGACAATAATTTATAGTAGAGATAGCCGAACGGATACGTCTATCATCTGAGATATTTCCAAACTCATCCATCGGTACATTAAAATCACAACGAATAAAAACTTTTTTATTTTCTAAATCTAACTTTTTTAAGTGTAATAGTTCCAAACTCTTTTCCTATTTTGAGATGTGTAGAGCCATATCGAGTAGACGCATTGAGTAACCCCACTCATTATCATACCATGCCATCACTTTAACCATATCCCCTCCAATTACTTGAGTGAGATCTTCTGCAACGATTGAGCTATACTCACAACCAACAAAGTCTTGAGAAACTCTCATATCTTTATCTACAAGTAGAAGGTTTTTAAGACGTCCTGCAGCAGCTTCATTAAATGCAGCATTGACTTCTTCTTTTGTAGTTCCTTTTCTTACAACTACATTCAAGTCAACCATAGAAACATCCGGTGTAGGAACACGAACAGATTGACCATGAAGTTTACCCTCAAGTTGTGGTAATACAAGACTAATAGCTTTTGCAGCGCCTGTAGTTGTCGGGATCATATTGATTGCACCTGCACGAGCACGACGCTTATCTTTTGAATGTTTTACATCAAGGATATTTTGATCATTTGTATATGAGTGAATAGTTGTCATAAGACCTTTTTCAATACCAAATGCATCATCCAAAACACGTGCAACAGGACCCAGACAGTTTGTTGTACATGAAGCATTTGATACAATTCTCTGGCCATCATATTTCTCTTCATTAACACCCATAACAAATGTTGGCGTAATTTTATCTTTTGCAGGAGCTGAAAAGAGTACTTTTTCAACACCATTGTCAATATGTACTTGAGCTGACTCTTGTGTTAAAAAAACTCCAGTACACTCTAAAACCATATCTGCACCACAACCGGCAAAATCAAGATTTTTTGGATCTCTATCAGAGAAGACTCTAATTTTTTCTCCATCTATACTGATATATTTATCATCTACCTGTTCTACTTCACTGTTAAATGTTCCATGAACAGAATCATTTTTAAGTAGATAGAGCATCATATCCATACTAGCCATATCATTGATAGCTACAATCTCAACATCATCTCTCTTTGCTGCGATACGAGCAACACAACGACCTATTCTACCAAATCCGTTAATTGCAATTTTAAGTGCCATTCTATATCCTAATAGTAAAAAATTGGATTATTTTATCCAAAATTAGTTATAATTCATATTAAATTATGGATAAGAAAAAAACAGTAGCACTCTATGGTGGTTCTTTTGATCCTCCACATATTGGACATGAGAGAATAGTACATGCTTTAAAAGAGTTACCATTCATTGAGAAAGTCATTGTAATGCCAACTTTTTTAAATCCTTTTAAAGAGAATTTTACCGCTAAAGCAGAAGTACGTTTAAAATGGTTGCAAAAAATTTTTACCTCTTATAATAATGTAGAAGTCAGTCCTTTTGAGGTAGAAAAAAAACGAAAAGTACCTACAATTGAGACCGTTAAATTTTTGTTACAGAGTTATGAGCAGGTGTATCTTGTTTTAGGTGCAGATAATCTAAAATCACTCGATAAATGGTACAAATTCAAAGAGTTAAAAGAGCTTGTTTCTTTCATCATTGTTACAAGAGACGATATAGAAGTGCCACATAATTTTCATACACTTAATGTAGATATAGATGTTAGTTCATCTACTCTGCGAAAAGATTTAGACATCACAAAATTACCAAAAAAATGTGCAAAAGAGATTGCACAATATTACAAGGAACATAATGCAAAACAGAATTGAAAAGATTACAGAAGTTTTAGATAAAAACAAAGCAGAAGCAATTGAGGTTTTTGACCTACGAGATAAAGATTACTTTGTAGACTATGCTATCATCGCATCATCATTGGGACAAAAACATACACTCGCACTTTTAGATCATCTTAAAAAAGAGCTAAAACCACAAGAGACATTTAACAATGTTGATGAGAGTGGAGATTGGATCGTTGTTGATCTTGGGGATATTCTTATTCATATCATGACACCAGAATACCGTGTTAAATATGATATGGAAACTTTTTTAAGTGAACTTGGATCACATAACTAATTAGAGGAGTTATTCTCCTTCTTTGATTCTTTTAGTTGCGTATTTTTTTGCTCTTCTAAAAGTTTCTGCTCTTTCTCATACTTTTCTAAAATGTCTTTATAGTTATAGATTGCTTCCACATATTTTACTGGTTCAGCACCTCGAGCATAACCATATTTTAAAGTTTTATAATAACGTTTTTGAGAAAGCAGTGGTAATACAATTTTCAAATCACTCCAAACATTTGGATTTAATCCCAATTTTTTTGCTAACTTTCTAGCATCTTGAATATGACCAAAACCAACATTATATGCGGCAAGAGCATACTTCAGTCGATTTTCTCCTTCAACCTCTTTAGGAATAAATTTCATCATTTGATCTAGATGACGTGTGCCACCTATAATACTCTCTTTAGGATCTAGTCTATTTTTGACTCCTAAAAGTTTTGCTGTATTACGAGTAAGCATCATTAATCCACGTACTCCTGTAAAACTTTTTGCTTTTGGATTCCAATGAGACTCTTGATAAGATACAGAAGCTAAAAGTGTCCAAGGAATTGTATAACGATTTTCAGCCTCTTTAAAATACTTTTTATATTTTGGAAGTCTTGTCTTTAATCGCTTATAGAACATCTTTGTATTGTAATAATCAAAGAAGAGAACATAAGAGTAGTAATGATCTTTTAATTGTGTCATCTTACCTTGCTGATTAAAATCATTTAACCATGCATACATATCTGATTCAAGCTTTTTAGCATCTCTAGGAAGAAGCCACGCTAACTGTTCACGTCCACTGATATAAAATGCCAATGCAATCTCAGGAAAAAATTTTAAATTAAGTGCATAGATATTTGAATCTGCTACAGTACAGTCAATCTTATGATTTGCAACCATCTCTAAGAGCTCTTCTGTTGAATACTCCGATGATGTTGTAAAGTTGATATCAAATCCATCTGCTTTTAGTTTGTTCAATGTTTCAGCATAACTTGTATCATCCCCAACCATAATACTTAAACCTTCTAAATCCTCGACATCTCTTGGAAACTTAGAACTACCTAACATTCCCCGATTACAAACAACCTCCTCTTGTACTTCAAAATAAGATGGTCCAAAATGGTACAATTTTTCTCTACTGGGTGTTTTTGCCAATGAGGCTGATGTTATATATATATTTGGATTTTTGCTGAGTCGGAGTGCTTCTTTTACCGTGTGCGCGGGAGTAATATGTAGCTCTACACCTAAATGATCAGCATAAGCTTTCAGCAGATCATACTCAAAGCCTTGAGGTCCTTCACTCCCAATATAATACGTTGACGGAGCATTAAGTAAAACAACATTAAGTTTTTTCTCTCTTTTTATCTTGTCTAAGAGGGATGGCTTTTTTATCCGATTTCCTGGCATATATGCACTGTGGCTCAGCCAGCCAAAAATAAAAAAAGAGAAAGCAAAAAAAGTTGCTAGAGCTACATAAAGAAACTTATTCATCAAACTAGTGTACACTAGAGTTCTTTTAAGATTCCTTATACAAAGATAAAACGGTTTATACCATTCTCATACTCATGTGCTAAAACCTGTCCATGTGCTTTTAAAATAGAATCTACAAGGTAAAGACCAAGACCAAAACTGTTTTTAGACGGGTTGTCTTTGGTAAACGGTTCTATATAGTACTGCAAAGGATGTTGTAAGCACTCTCCTTTACTCTCGAAACAGAGCTCACTGTTTTTATTTATAACAATAGTTATATGAGCATCTGTTGAGTATTTCATTGCATTGTCTATCATATTTTTTATAGCTGTAGTATAGAGTCTATAGTTTGCATGTATTTTATAATCTGCTGGTACTTTTACAGTTACACTCTCTCTATCTACCATAGCCATATCGATAGCCCCATCAATGATATCTACTAATCGATACTCAGAAAAATCTTTTTTATCATCTAGACTTGTCACCTCTTCTATCATCGCAAACTCATTGACAAGTGTTTCTAATCTTTTAAAGATCGATGTAAAACGCTCTCTTTGCTTGGGAGATTCCAACATCTGTGTAGCGATGGTCCCTTTTGCAATAGGTGTTTTAAGCTCATGCATAAGATTTCTCAAGAACAGCGTGCGAGACTCAAGCATATTATTGATTTTTTCTCTTGCTTTTTCTATCTCATTAGCAACCGAACCTATCTCATCTTCAGAGTTGGTTTTAAAAGAGACATTCATATTACCTTCACCATACATTGCTATTTTTTTACGTAAACGAATCAGTGGTCTGAGTTTTTGTAAAACTAAAATAAAAGAGAAACTAATTACTAGGAAAATAATAGTATATGTATATAAAATATTGATATAACTATACGGTTTTAGATCATTGTCTCGAATAAGAATTTCACCATTTGGTGTTTCAATATAAAAATAAATTGTATGATTATACTGTAGCATTGTAGCTCTCAAATTTGAAACAGTATTTTTTGTATACATTCCCTTATCACTAATCATTAAAGAGGTATTAAAGCTTTTAAATCCTTCTCTTTTTAAAATTTTTCCATGTTTTAGAATAAAACTTTTTTCTTCTTTACTCTTGATTACTTCTAAATCATATACAGCTAAATTGGCTTCAAGCATAATCTCAGAGCTATGACGTTGTTGATGTTCACGATAAATTTGAGTAATAACGGTGTATTTTGTAAAAATATGGTTGATATACTGTTCTTTATTAAGTTTGTAAAACTCCCAAAAAGTTGCACTGACACTAACAAGTGATACTATCAGTGCAAATAAAACAGTAATTAAGACTGCATGTTTTTTCATTATTTAAGGAGTTTGTATCCTACTCCACGTACTGATTCGATAAGAGATTTATCTCCAAGTTTATTTCTAATACGTCCTACCATGACATCAATACTTTTATTTGATGAATCTTCATTAATAGCATTAACATTGTGAATAAGATCCTCACGTGAGACAACAAGTCCCTGTTTGCTAATCATATATGAAAGAATACCAAACTCTGCATTTGTCAAATCAATATTACGTCCTTTGTAAGTAATAGTCATTGTTGATTTATCACATTTAAAGTCACTTTTGTTCTCCTCTTTTTGAGAAGTTTTTGCTTCATAACGACGCAAAACTGAATGAATACGTGCTTCTAGCTCACGTGGATCATATGGCTTTGGCAAATAATCGTCAGCACCAAGTTCCAATGCTTTAATCTTGTCCGTCACATCTGAACGTGCCGATGAAATAATAATGGGAATATCTTGACGTTCACGAATAGCTTCACATACTTCCAAACCATCCATTCCAGGTAGAGTAAGATCCAAAATAACCAGATCAAAAGGTTCTAGTTTTAAAATGCTTACAGCCTTAAAAGGATCATCTTCTGTTATTACTTCAAATTCAAACTGTTCAAGATACTCTGTCAGTATTTCAGCAAGTTCTAAATCATCTTCAATCATTAATATTTTTTGCATTTATATTTCCTTTGATACATAATTTTAACAAATATGAACTTATAATGGGTTAATGTCCCAAGAGTAATGCCACTCTATAGCCGATAAAGGCTAAAACATATGCTGTAACAGAAGTAAAAAGCAGTAGATAAAAAAAGTACTTTATCCCTCCTGCCTCACGAGTAAAGACAATAGATGCAGCAAAACAGGGGAGATAAACCATTACAATTATAATGAAAGCAACTGCTGATGCGAAAGGAATATTTTTACTTATAGCCTCTTTTAAAGAGTGATTTGTTGCATCTACACTATCACCAAGTGAGTAGAGGACACCTAAAGTCGAAACTATCACCTCTTTAGCTGCTACACCAGCTTCAAGCGCTACCGCCATTTTCCAATCAAGTCCAAGTGGCTCAACAACAGGCTCGGAGAGTTTTCCAATACGACCCAAATAGCTCTCTTCTAACTGTTTTTTCTTTAATTCGTTATAAAGAATACTTTTTTCTTGATGTGAGAGAGAACTCTCTATTTTACTTGCATAGTTTTTCTCCATCTCAAGATTATGAGGGTAATTACTTAAAAACCAGATAAGTACAGTAGCTCCTGCAATAAATGTACCCGCTTTTTTAAGATACATCTTTGTCTCACCCCAAACTGTATGAAAAAGAAGTTTCAATGTAGGCAGTCTATACTTTGGCATCTCCATAACAAAAGGTTCATCTACTCCTTTAAAAGCAGTCATCTTTAAAACTTTTGCAGCTATAAGCCCCATAGCCGCACCAGTAATGTAGATAGCAAAAAGCACATTTCCAGCAACTGCTTCAGAAAAAAATGCTCCTGCAAACAGTACATAAACCGGTAAACGGGCTCCACAAGACATAAAAGAGATAATAAAGAGCGTAAGGAGTCTATCTCTGTCATTTTTCAATATTCTAGCACTCATATATGCTGGGATAGAACATCCAAATCCTGTAACAAGAGGAATAAAACTCTGTCCGTGCAGTCCAAACTTATGAAAAAAACCATCTAATAAAAAAGCAACTCGTGACATATAACCTGTTGTCTCAAGAAGTGCTATCCCAATAAAAAGTATAATAATATTTGGAGTAAAAAGGACAACCGCACCAACACCTGAAATAAGGCCATCAACGACGAGAGAACGGACTTCATCATTTGAGATTGTAGAACCTACAATCCCACCAAACCAGCTAAAAAAACCATCAATTATATCCATAGGCATCGCGCCAAGAACAAAAGTAAGCTGAAAAAGTCCCCACATTAAAAATAAAAAGATAGGAATACCATAGAGCGGATGGATCAAAATATTGTCTATCTTTTCAGTCAGTGTCTTTTTCTCATCTATCTCTTTTGTATAGTGAACGACCTCAGCTATGATACCTCGGTTAAAAGCAGCATACTCTTCAGCAAAAGCCTCCTTTAAATCATCTGTATTATGATGGAGTTCTATATGATGTAAGGCTTCCAAAACCAAAGGTTGTAACTCTGTCCATATAGCCTGTTTTGAAATCTTTTTATAGGTTTTTTCTTTATTTTGGAGCAGATTGATAGCCACATTTCGATAAGAGTTATTTGCCTGATAGTGGTGTCTTTTTAAAAAATCTACAATCTTCTCTATCTCTTCTTCAACAGCCTCGCTAAAGATAAGTTTTGGCTCGACTTTTGGTTTTGCATATACCTCTGTTACAGTATCTATAAGCTCCTCAATACCTGTCTTTGCAGCAGCTGAAACCTTTACACAAGGCACACCCAAAAGCTCAGACATATACTCAGCATCAATAAATATTCCCTCTTTTTGGGCTTCATCACTCATATTCAGAGCAATGACTATCTTTTTATTCATAGTAAGAAGTTCTGAAGTAAGTTGGAGATTTTTTTCAAGATTTGTAGAGTCTACTACATTGATAATAAGATCATAATCCTCATTACAAAGATATTTATGAGTAACTCTCTCTTCAATGGTAAAGTCTGTAAAAGCATAGGTTCCAGGAAGGTCTACTACTGTAAAATGGTAATCTTTATAATCAAAAAGAACCTCTGTTTTATCAACGGTAACACCGGAAAAATTTCCGACATGAAGATGTGCATTACTAACAGAGTTGATAAGCATACTCTTACCAACATTGGGCTGACCAACAAGTGCTACTTTTATGTGGTTAGCAATTATCGGACAGACTTTAGGAGTCTCTTGCACCTCTTTTATACTCATAGCTCTTCGACCTCTATTAATTCAGCTTCTTCTCCACGTAAAGCAATACGCATTTTACCTACTTTAATTTCAATCGTCTTTTTACGCGGTGCATGTTCAAGGACTTCAAGCGCAGCACCTTTCATAATACCAAATGAAATAAGACGCTGTTTTAGATTATATTCTGCATTAATTTTCTTTACTTTTACCTTGCAGCCCTTATGGCAATCCAATAAATTATTCATATACTTCTTTTAATTTTAATATAACACTATTTTAATTACTTAATCATAATAGATAAATACTTATAATCCTCTTAGTAATGATAAATATTATCATTATCTAATATTTAATTATTTTTTCTCTTTATCTATTCATTCTGATTTTGCTATAATTCTATACAAATATAAGGATATTGATTTATGAAATTTTTATGGACACCCTCTTCACATTTTAATCTTGCCAACCTTTTTACTTTTGTAAACATAACAGCTGGCCTTATGGCTACATATTTTATTACACAAAACAACTTTACTCTGGCTATCGTTCTAGCTTGGGTCGGTGGAGCTTTTGATATTTTTGATGGAAAGATAGCACGAAAATATAATCTCTCTAATGAATTTGGTGTACAATTAGATAGTTTTGCAGACTTTTTAAGTTTTGTACTTGTTCCAGTCTTTCTAATTTTTCAAGCCTCATATGCTCCAAACCTAAATAGTTTTTGGCTTATCTTAGCAGCTGTTGTAAGTATCTACTATGTTATTTCAGGACTTCGTCGACTCATCCATTTTAATCTTCATACGGATGCAGGAGAGGTAGATAAATATTTCACAGGAGTACCAACACCCCTTGGAGCAATTTTATTATGGCTTGTTTATCTTTTAAATGCGTATAATATCTTGCCTGCTGGTGGTGTCATACTTTGTATGTTACTCATTGGCTGGAGCCTCAATTCGACTATAAAAGTAAGACACCCTTAGTCTTACTTTGTATTTACAGAATACTTACCACCTCCACATAAAACAACTAATATACTCATGACAAAGAACAAAAAAGGTGTCTCCCAGGACAATGCACCATATTTTGTTATAGTAACTGAAAAACCATATGCAAGATAGATTGCAACTATCATATTAAATGCCAAAATCATAGCTGCAAGACGGGCATACAAACCTAAGATAATAAATATCGGCGCAATTAATTCAGCTACATAAACACCATAAGTAACAACTGATGGCAATCCATTAGCAGTTACAAGTGCTGTTACTCCATTAATGCCATAAATTAACTTATGAACACCATGAAAAAGTATCAATCCACCTAAAGTCAATCTAAGAAGTAATTTTGCAATATCAGTCTGTAGTAACACTATTATCCCTCTCTTCTTCTAAACTTACATGAACCAACAGTGATAACCTTACCACCCCTAATACTCTCTTTTATATAGATTAACGTTCCTTTTGGATCTGCATCACCAACTTCTTGCGCAATAATTTTCAACAGATCATCCTCTTTAGTCAATGTCCAAACTTTTTCATAACTGTATTGTGTCTCTATTTTCATTCACTATCCTCAATTATTTATTAGCATTATAGCACTCAATTGTTTTATGTTATAATTTCATATTAATAATAAGGATTAGTAATGTTTAAATTATTTCTAAACTCAACAGATAAATTCTTATGTGAAAGTGTAAAATTAGTTTTTCATAAAACTGAAGCACAATTAAATAACAAGTACTCTCGGGAAAATCTACTCCAAGAACTTGAAAAATTTGAAGAGAATCCATTACGATGTACTATTGGAACTGGTTCTGAATTTGAACAAAATGTAAAAATGAAGATAAAATTCATTATCGGTTTTTGTTTTGTTTTTATTCCATTGGCTATTTTTAGTTTTTTTTCTTATTTGACACAAATTGATATAAGTTTTGCTTTTTTTGCAACACTTGCAGTTACTCTCCTAGTCTCTAGTCGTATGGAAGGCATAGCACAACGTTATGTTCACTCTCGAAAAATACAACTTAAATCTTAACTCTTTTTATAAGCTCTCATGATGAGAGCTTATAATTTAACCTCTTATGAATCTTTAACAAATCGTTTATAGAGCATTGGCAATAACAGAAGTGTTAAAGCCGTTGAAGAGATAAGACCAAAGATAACAACGATCGCAAGCGGTTTTTGTATTTCACTACCAGGACCTGTCGCATAAAGCATAGGAACAAGTGAAAGTGCTGCAATGGTTGCAGTCATAAGCACCGGACGCAATCTTCTTTTAGCCCCTTCTATAACTACCTCTCTTATAGGCAGAGTACGTGCAAGTTCATTAAAGTATGAAATCATAACGACCCCATTAAGAACAGCAATCCCCAATAGTGCTATAAACCCGACCGAAGCAGGTACAGAGAGGTAACTGTTTGTTACATAGAGTCCAAAGATACCACCCATCATAGCTAGTGGAATCGTTGTAAAGATAATAATACTCTGAATAATTGACTTAAATGTCATATATAAAATCATAAAAATCAGTACAAGTGCAATAGGAACAACTAAAGCAAGACGTGCCATAGTAGCCTGTTGATTTTTAAACTCTCCACCGTAAGTTATATAGTAACCCGTCGGCAGTTTTACATCTTTTGCAATATTTGCTTTAAGATGTTCAACAAAAGTTACAAGGTCAATGCCACTTACATTTGTCTGAATAGAGACAAAACGTCTTGCTTTTTCATGTTTGATCTCAACCGGTCCAGAGCTTCGTACGATTTGAACAACTTCAGAGAGTGAAACTGCCTCACCGTTTGCACCAACCAAATAGAGCTCATCAAGATTTTTACGAAGATAGCTTCCTCGAACAATAATAGGAAACTGTTTCATTCCTTTATATATTGTACCGATCTCTACACCACTTACTGCAGCTTTTAAAAGGTGAGCAACATCACTTTTATCAAGTCCATAGTTACCGAGTTTCTCTTCATTGAAACGCAGTTCCTGGTAGGCAACACCCTCATTTTGACGCATATAAACATCTTCTGAGCCTTTTGTTTTTTCAGTGATCTCTTTAATTTTTGTTCCTAAAGAGTTTAACTCATCTATATCTTCACCAAATATTTTAATAACTACATCGCCACGTGAACCTGTAAGCATCTCTGATGTTCTCATCTCAATAGGTTGCGTAAAACTGTACTCAATTCCTTGAATACGCTCTAGTACTTCACGCATCTGGTCTTTGAGCCACTCCGTATCTGGTTTTCTCCACTCAGACTTTGGTTTAAAGACAAGGAAAGTATCACTGTCATTAAGCCCCATTGGATCAAGTCCTATCTCATCAGAACCCGTTCTGGCAATGATCGACTTAATCTCCGGAACCTCTTGCATCAGACGTTTTTGTATCTCAGAGTTAAGAGCAATTCCTGCAGGAATATTGATAGAAGGCGGTGCTTCAATACCAACAACAATATTTCCCTCATCCATTGTCGGCATAAAAGTTTTACCGATATTTCCAAAGGCATAAAAAGTCCCTGCTAAAAGAACCAAAAGAAGTGCATAGATAGCCATCTCAGCTTTGAATGCCCCTTTTAGTAATGGTTCATACCCTTTGAGTAGTGTTTTCATCAAGAATGTATCTTCATGGCGTGGTTTACGAATCAAAAATGATGCAATCGTCGGAATAACAAAGAGTGCTAACAAGATTGAAGCAGCCAATGTAAATACGATACTGAGTGCAACTGGAGCAAAGAGCTTACCACCAAGTCCCTGTAACATCAAAAGAGGTGTAAAGACGATGATAATAATAAATACACCCGAAATTACAGGTGTACTCACCTCTTTTGCTGCCTGATAAATAACCTGAACACGTAATACATTTTTATCTTTCATCTCAGCAAGTCGGGCTATGATATTTTCAACCATTACAACACCCGAGTCAATAATCATACCAATGGCTATTGCAATACCGCCAAGACTCATGAGATTGACACTGATATTGAAATAATACATCAAGATAAATGCACTCAGTATTGCAAGTGGCAAGATCAGTGCTACAGTAATCGCTGAAACAAAACTTCCTAAGAAAAGAAGTAGAATAACAAGTACCAAAAGAACAGCTTCAGAGAGTGCTTTTTGTACCATGCTCACAGCTTTGGTAATAAGATCGCTTCTGTCATAGAAGATATTGATCTTCGTACCTTCTGGCATGCTCTTTTGCAGCTCTTCAAGACGTGCTTTTACCTGTGAAGTAACAGTCGATGCATCCGCACCTTTAAGCCCAAGAACAAGTCCTTCAACAGCTTCACCTTTACCGTCTTTTGTTACATATCCGTAGCGTGTCAATGCTGCAGTCGATACAGAAGCAACATCTTTTAGACGAATAATTGCACCGTTTTTCTCGACCTTTACAACAAGGTTTGCAATATCATGCGAATTTTTCATACGACCAGGAAGACGCACTAAAAGTGCCTCATCACCACGTTCTATTCTACCTGCTCCAAAGTTCGCATTGTTTTTTTCAATTTTATTCTCTATCTCATCAAGTGTTATTCCCAAAGAGGCCATTGTCGCAAAATCAGGCTTGATTCTGTAGGTACGAACTTCACCACCAAGTGCATTTACATCAGCAACACCGGGAATATTTCTTAAAGCTGGACGGATAACCCAATCAAGAAGAATTCTTCTGTCCATTAAAGAGAGTGTATCAGAATCGATCGTAAACATCAGTATCTCACCAAGTGGTGTAGTTACTGGAGCAATTCCACCAGAGATTGAAGATGGAAGATCTGATTTGATGTTGTTAAATCTCTGATATACCCTGTCACGTGCCCAGTAAAGGTCAGTACCCTCTTCAAAATCAATAGTAATATCTGCAAGTGCATATTTAGAGATAGAACGAACAATTTTTTGATGAGGAATTCCCTGCATTTCAAGTTCAATAGGAATGGTAATTTGCTGTTCCACCTCCTTTGGTGTCATACCAGGGGATTTGATAATGATCTTTACCTGTGTTGTTGAAACATCAGGAAAGGCATCAATTGTGAGTTTTGAATAGGATACTATCCCTCCTGCGATGAGTGCAACTGCAATGATTAGTGAAAAAATCCTTTGAGAGAGTGCAAACTGTATCAGTTTATCAATCATTGCTCTGCCCTTCTAGTGCTCCTTTTAATGAAATAGCACCACTAATTGCAACTTTATCTTCTGCGTGCAGATCTTTTGCCAGTACATAAACCTTATCACTACTACGTCCAAGTACACTTACATACAGTAATCTATAACCATTTTTTTCTTCTATAAAAAGTGCAGGTTTATCATTAAATTCAACTATAGCCGATGATGGAATTTCAAAAGCTTTTTTTGGCCAAAAAAGTTTTACATTCTTCTTTTCATTTGGCATAATATACATTGATTTTTCAGGAAGAAGATGCACTGCCAATGTCTGTGTACGCGTATCAATTTCAGCTGCAATTGACTCAACCTCTACCGGCATATCTTCTATATAAAGTTTAAATCCAGGACGTAGTTTTTGTGCAATACTAAGAGGAAGGGCAACTTCTAAGTGTGCCCCTTTTTCATTAAGTACAGTCATCATATGTTCACCACGTTGTAGATACATTTTAGGAAAAATATTCAAATCTGCAATTTTTCCTGCTATAGGTGCATAAATCTTTATTTCAGGAATTGGTTTTTTAGTCTTTTTAATCGTATCTACCTGTGATTTAGACAGTCCCCACTCTTGTAGCAGATAGTAATAAAATTTTGCCTGTGTTTCATACTTTGCCAGTGTATTTTGTGCCTTTAAATACTGTTTTTTTGCCACTACTGCTGCCTCATAAAGTGGCTTAAGACGTGCTACTTCATTGGCATTATACTCTTGTTCAATAAGGAGATTAATATAAGTAGATTCCAACTCTAACATTTTAGGACTTTTAATGACAGCTAAAAGTCTTCTTTTCTTAACTTTATCATAGATATTTGCACCTAGTTTTTGAACAACACCCTCCACTGGAGCATCAATTCTATAAATCTCTTTTGCAGGCAGATGTCCCTGTGCCAAAAAGCTACCAAGATAGACACTCTTTGTCACCTTTGGTGTTGCACTGCGTACCATCTTACTTTTACCTTCAACAACAAGAGAACTTGCTATCAATGAAACTGATGTAATTGCTACTAATACTATTTTTTTTACCATTTTGATACTCCATTTGGATCTATTGCATATTCATACATATATTGTGCGACAGCATTTCGTCTGTCAATTTTCAATTCTAAAATCGTCTCAATCATTTGTAGTTTTGTCTCTGTTGCTTTTAACATTGAAATAAAACTCTCTTCGCCTGCTTTAAAACGCATATTACTCTGTTTTACAAGGAGATTTGCACTTTTTTGGATAGAAGACTCTGTAGAGGTAAGATACTTTGTATAGATATCAAGACGACTTTTGAGTGTACTACTTTCATATCTGTAACTGTTTCTAAATGCTTCTAATTCATAAGATGCTGCGGCAGCACTGCTCATAGCTGCCGCTTTTTTTGCTTCATTTTTACTACCATAATTAAGAGGCAGTGAAAGATTAAGCATATAACGCTCTGTGTCTATCTCATTAGAGTAAGTTGCATTAACATTGAGAGAATTTGAACTCTGTTCTGAAAGAGCAAGCTCTGTTTTTGAACTCTCAACTTTACTCTCTAACATTGGCCAAAGTGCTGAGTACTCCGGATCAAAAAGCTTGTAAAGGTCAGGACGGATATGGTGACACTCAAACTGTCCATCAAATGGAACAATTACCTTAATTTGTGCTTCATAATTTTGAACTGCATTTTCAAGTTTTGAAATTTGTAAATTTAAATTTTCTGAAGATAGCTTCGCCATAATAGCTTTACCAGAGTCAAATTCACCATAATCTACACCCTTTTGAATGTGTTTTTGAATCTCATCATATACTAGTGCCAATTCTGCTTTTGCCTGTAAAGCTGTCATCGTTGTACAATAGTTTCCATAAAGCTGCCATAGACGAACTTTGAGTCTATTTGCCTGTGCTTTTGCCTTGAGTTTATAGTACGTTTTACTTTGATCTAAAAGGGTATCTACTTTTGAACTGCTGAGTGTAAAATCTTTTCCTATTGAGAGAGCATACTCTCCACCAGCATCTGAGCCATCTTTAACATCAGCATAACCACCCATTACACCTACACTCCAGCCATCTTCAAGATAGTCGGATTTTTTGTTTTCATATGAAGCACGAATTGCTTCAGCTTTACTTTTGTAAAGATCACTTGTCTCTACTTTATCGTAAAGTGTATCTAGTGTTTCTGCCATTGCAAATGCAGACAGGAATATCATTAAAAAGATATATTTCATATCACTTTTTCCTTATGTACGTTTATTGTATTGTTCTGTATTTTATTAAAAAGGAGAAGTTATATCTGTTTTGGAGGTGTAAAAAGGGAGTTACTTATCTCTTTTAAAGAGAGGGTATTTACTGTATAAAGATTTTTTTGAAGTATATTCTCAGGAAGAGTAATATTTTCACTGTTTAATAAAAAAGGAGCATGAAAAACATGATGTTCTCCAACTGTCAGTGCAGAATTATTTGATATATCGCATATCTTAAGAGTTTCTTGATTATTTGTAATAATATCACTTTGCCCTATAACAAAATCATGCATTACAAAAAGAAGCATTGCAAATAATAAAATTTTTCTAGTAATAGAATTAACTCTTTTCATAAAACGAAGTATAACGACTTCCTTATTAATTTCTATTAAAAGAGTCTAATGAAGATTTTTTTATTAAGTATAAGCTAAGTTTCAATCTTCCTCATCACTTTGTAAAGGAATCTCTTTTTTAGGCTTAAGTCCTAATTTTACTATATTTTCAGCTCGTTTAATAATATTACCTCGACCTGTATGCAACCTATTTATAGCAGTATCATATGATTCTTGAGCTTTTGATAGATGTGCACCTACATTTTGCAATTCTTCTACAAAACCCACAAGTTTCTCTATCATTCTCTCTGCCTCTTTAGCTATCTTCTTAGCATGTTCCTCTTGATGCTGTGTTCGCCATATATGCTCTATAGTTCGGAGTGTTACTAAAAGTGTTGAAGGTGAAACTACTAAAATATTACTCTCATAGGCACGTTTAAAGAACTCTCCATCTTCTTCAAGTGCAAGTAAAAAAGCACCCTCTATCGGCATAAACATCAAGACATAATCCAAAGTATTAACAGCTTCTAAATTTTCATACTTCTTAGAACTGAGCTCTTTTATATGAGAAGAAATACTTACAATATGCTCTTGTAAATATCTTTTTTTACAATCTGGATCCTCTTCATTAACAAAACGCTCATATGCAGCAAGAGAAACTTTAGAATCAACAATAATATCCCTATTTTTTGGCATGTGAATAATAACATCAGGACGATAGGTTTTACCCTCTTCTGATTTACGTGAGGCTTGTAGTTCATACTCAATACCCTCACGTAAACCTGATTGTTCTAAGATATTTTCTAAAACAAGTTCTCCCCAATTCCCTTGGATTTTATTCTCCCCTTTTAAAGCTCGTGTGAGATTTAGTGCCTCATCAGCAAGATGAGCATTCATCTCTTTAAGGCGTAATAATTCATTTTTTAAAAGATGTCTATCTTTTAACTCCTCTTCAAACTGTTCACGTGCCTCTTTTGAAAAGTTTGCTATCTGTTCACGAAAAGGTTTTAAAAGTAATTCTAGCTGCTCTTTGTTAAGTGATGAGAACTGTTTTGACTTGTCTTCAAAAATCTTGTTAGAGAGATTTTTAAACTCGCTTGAAAGTTCATCTTTTGCATTTTGTAAGAGTTCAATTTTCTCCTGCCATGACTGCATCTCACTCTCATACTTACTCTTTAATACTGCATTTTGTAGCTCCAATGACTGATTTTGTTCATGCAGTTCTGCTATTTGAAGTTCAAAAGCATCAAGATGCTTTTGAACTTGCTCACGCTCTTGTAGAAGATGCTCTTTTGCATCTTTTTGCCAAAAATAGAGGAAAAGGCTTATCAAAAAAAGCACCCCAAAAACAATCGAAACAAATAGGTAAATATTTAACTCTTGCATATAGGAATCCAAACTTTTTTCTTTTATTATACACAGAAAAGTTCTATAGAGATAAAAATATGACAAACTGCAAAATAACATACTCATTTTGTAGCAATTTAAACTTAAAGTATTTCTAATATTTACAACTTTAATAAAAACTTAGAAAAATTTCGCTATAATTCCATCAATATTTTAAGGGGAAGATGCCCTGATAGACCTCGATAGATTTTTTCAAAAGTTAATGCAAGCGTCATCTCCTTATATATAGACAGAGCTAAGAGCTCTTATTTAAAGGATATAGATGCAAGAAAATGCACAAACAAACGAAAACACTCCAGTAGTAGAGGAAGAGACTCTCACATTTGATAGTCTAGGACTTAAACCAGAAATACTTAAAAGTATCAAATTTGCAGGATTTACTGTTCCTTCACCTATTCAGGCACAAGCTATTCCGGTTATTTTAGCTGGAAAAGATATGGTAGGTCAAGCACATACAGGTACAGGAAAAACTGCAGCATTCTCTCTTCCGGCACTTAACAATATGAAACTTGACGGTTCAGTTGAACTTCTTGTAATTACGCCAACACGTGAGCTTGCAACGCAAGTAAGTGATGAGATATTTAAATATGGACGTAACTTAGGTGTTAAAACTGTAACAGTTTATGGTGGTAGTTCATATAAACGTCAATTAGATCTTATTGGACGTGGTGCTTCTGTAGTTGTTGCAACTCCGGGTCGTATGTTAGACATTCTTAAAAAAGGAATGTTAAATGACTTTACTCCAAGTATGGTTGTTCTTGATGAAGCAGATGAGATGCTTGATATGGGATTTTTGGATGATATCAATGAGATATTCTCATACCTTCCAACAAGCCGTCAAACACTTCTCTTCTCAGCAACTATGCCACAGCCAATCAAAACGCTTGCAAGCAGAATTTTAAAAGATCCTGAGTTTATCTCTATCACAAAAGGTGAGACTACAAACTCAGATATCGAACAACTCTACTATGTAATCGATGAGCATGAACGTGATGATGCAATCATCCGTCTTATGGACAGCGAAGAGACACAAAAATCAGTTGTATTTTGTAGAACAAAATCAGAAGTTGATCGTCTCTCAAATGTTTTAAGTAACGCAGGTTACCTTGCAAATGGTCTTCATGGAGATATGGAGCAACGTCAACGTGAGACAGTTATCAAAGGTTTTAAAAATAACTCTGTAAAAGTACTTGTTGCGACAGATGTTGCTGCTCGTGGTATCCATGTAAACAATATCAGCCATGTATTTAACTACCATATTCCATTTGACCCTGAGAGTTATGTTCACCGTATCGGTAGAACTGGTCGTGCGGGTACAAAAGGAAAAGCGATTACGCTTTTAACTCCATTAGAATTCAAAGAGTTGCAGCGTATTAAACAAAAAGTCGGTACTTCAATGGAACATGCTTATGTTCCAAGTAAAAATGACCTTCGTCAAACAAATATTGAGAACATTGTAAAAAATATCGAAGATCAAAAGATTTATGATGAAGCACATAAAGTTCTTGATCGTCTTAAAGAGGACATTGATGAAGAAACTATTATGTTTAAACTCATCTCTATGATTCTTGACAAACAAGACATCAAAGGGCCAAGTAACATTGGTATTCCTGCTGATAAACTTGTTGCTATACTAGAGCGTGCAGGTAGACGTAACTCTGGTGGTGGCCGTGGTGGTAGAAGCCGTGGTGGTTACCGTGGTAACAACAGAAACCGTTCAGGCGGCGGTGGTAACCGTGATAGAAACCGTAGTGGTGGTGGATATCGTGGTAACAGAAGTTCAACTAAGAGACATAGAGACTAAACTCTCTATATCTCATCTCCCCTTTTTTTCTAATCATACTCCCATTTTTTCAAACTAATATTAACTTTTTGCTATAATTGTTCTATCTACTTAAAAAGGACACATTTTGCAACACCTTATCATCTACGAAGATAAAGAGATATATATTGAAAAAGAAGAAGCAGAGATTCCTTGGCTTAAAATTTTCACAAAAGAGCCATATAAAGAACTTAGTGATATTCCTCTTTCAATCCGAGAAAAACTTTTTAAAACTTACTTTATTGTAGAAACAGAAATGATACATTACTACAAACCAAAAAAAATCAATATGGCCTCTTTTGCAAATATGCTACCACGTGTCCACCTTCATGTTATGGCTAGATTCGAAGATGATAGTTACTTTCCAAATCCTATGTGGGGAGAGAAATTACGAGAAGCAAACCTTCACTTACCTGATGAAGAGATTTTTCATAAACAGTTATTTGAGAAATTACAAGAAGTCTAATTGTGAAGTTATCACTCCGCTCAACTATTTTTATTATTTTCTTTCTTACGAGTGGAGTACTGTCATTATCTTTAATTAGTTCACAATATTACTTTAGTCAAAAAACTGCCGATGAGACCACAAAAGAGACTTTTTATATCATTGCTGGCAATATAATACAAAAACAAAATGCTATAAAAAAGATAGTCTATAATATTATCTATGCCACTGTTCAAAATGAATATTTACATAAAAAAATCAGTTTTACAGTAAAGACAGCAGCACTTACTGATTTTACTTATCTAATGAGTATAGACTCTTCTATAGCATCCCTTTATTATACAAATGGAAATAAGGCATTTTATGAAGTAGTCAATATAAAAACCCATCCAATAATCCCTAAACATTATACAATACCACAGCATACTCAATGGATTGTTATTATATATAAAGATGGTATTACACAATACACTTTTTTAAATTCTCAAAGAAACATCTTAAAAACGATACAAATTCAAAAAAACTATCTTTTGAAAAATAGACCTTGGTATCAAGAAGCAATACAAACAGATAAAGTTATTTATACCAAACCCTATCTATTTGATGAGAGAAAAGAAAAAGGAATAACATATGCATATAAGTTTAAAGATGATAATTCTGTTTTTGCTATTGATTACACCCTACAGGAGATAAATAAACTTTTATATTCACAAAAATTTTTAAATCAATCACAAATATTTCTTTTTGATAAAGAGGGGGTTATTCTTGCTTCATCAAATAAACTGAGTGATAACAAACAGTTTGTAGATCCTAAATTTTTACATTATGTAAAAACAAAAAATAAAGAGAGTATCTTTAAATATACCTATAACAATAATGATTACTATGCTATTTATAAACAAGTAAATAAAGATTTATATATAGGTATACGGCTCAATGCTGCTGTATTATTCGCCCCATATAAGCAAAATCTACTCTTCTCGCTTGCAATCGCACTACTTATTGTACTCTTAAGTATTCCATTAATCATTTTTATTTCTCGTATTTTAGTAAATCCTATCAATGCATTAATAGCAGAGAACAATAAAATCAAAAATAGACAATTCAAGGATGTAAAAAAAATCCAAACAAATATATCTGAACTACGAGAGCTCTCAGCCTCCCTTGTTATTATGGCAAAAAGTATAGATAGTTATCAAACACGACAAAAAAAACTTTTGGACTCTATTATTCAACTTATTGCTAAAGCAGTTGATACTAAGTCTACTTATACTGCAGGCCATTGTCGTCGTGTTCCAGAAATAGCAATGAAACTTCTAGAAGCAGCAAATAAAAAAGATACAGGTGATTTCCAAGAGTTTACATTTGAGACATCAAGTCAAAAAGAGAGCTTTGAAATGGCTGCATGGTTACATGACTGCGGAAAAGTAACTACTCCAGAATATGTAATAGATAAAGCTACAAAATTAGAAACTATCTATAATCGTATACATGAAATCCGTACACGATTTGAAGTCCTTTGGCGTGATACACAGATAGAATATTTAGAGTATTGTTTAGCTGGCCTAGATAAAGATCATGCATATATACAGATGCAACAAAAACAAAAAGAGCTATTAGACGATTTCACATTTATTGCTACTCTTAACGTTGGTAAAGAGTCTATGAAGAAAGAGCATAAACAACGATTGAAAATAATTGCAAAAAGAACATGGCTTCGCTACTTTGATAATAAACTCGGTCTAAGCCAAGAAGAGTTAAAACGTCATACAAAAAGTACAAATATACTGCCAGTAAGAGAATTTCTCTTAGCTGATAAAGATGAACATATTATACCTAGAGAATTTTTTGACTATGAAGAGTATAAAAAAGAAGGTTTTAAAGAAGAGGTCCCTAAGAATCTTTATAATTACGGAGAGATATATAATCTTAGTATAGAAAGAGGAACACTAACTCAAGAAGAACGCTATAAAATCAATGAGCATGTTATCATGAGTATAAAAATGCTTGAAAAGATTCCTTTTCCAAAAGAATTAGAAAAAGTTCCAGAATATGCAGGACAACATCATGAAAGGCTTGATGGAAAAGGTTATCCAAAAAAACTAACAGAAAAAGATCTCTCTATCCCCTCACGTATTATGGCTATAGCGGATATCTTTGAAGCTCTAACGGCAGCAGATAGACCATATAAAAAAGCAAAAAAACTCTCGGAAACATTAGATATCATGTATAATATGGCGAAGGAAAGACATATAGATAAAGAGTTGTTTAAACTTTTTATAGAAGAAAAAGTCTATTTAGAGTATGCAAAAGCACATCTTCCAAAAAATCAGATCGATACTATTGACGAAAGTAAATACTTACAATAAGTTCTATGTAATCTTAAGATTATATAAAACTATTATTTCAATGGAGAGAAAGGAACTAAAGCTGATCCCCAAGTTAATCCACCACCAAAAGCATCAAGAAGCATTATCTCTCCTGCTTCAAGCTCACCTGACTCATAAAGATCATTAATGGCCATTGGGATAGAAGCACCCGAGGTATTTCCATATTTATGTACCGTTAAAATAACCTGTTCCTTTGTCATTTTAAGTGCATCACCAACAGCTTTGATAATACGATAATTTGCCTGATGTGGAATAAAATGCTTGATATCTTCACTTTTTATATTATTCTCTGCTAAAATCTCTTTTACATCGTTTGTAAGGGTACGAACAGCAACTTTAAAAGTCTCATTACCCTTCATCTGCATAAAACATCCTGCAGCTTCATTTTCAAGTGCATCATGTGCAGAACCGCTTCCTCCATTTGGAGTCATTAAAAGATCTGCATACTCGCCATCTGCTCCGGTATGTACATCAATGATGCCTTCTTCTTTTTTATCAGTAGCAGAGATAACCGCCGCACCCGCACCATCACCAAATAAGATACATGTTCCACGATCTGTATAATCTGTAATAGCAGAAAGTTTTTCAGCACCAACAATAAGAACATTTTTCTTCATTCCAGACTCTACAAAAGCTTTTGCAATTGAAAGTGAATATACAAAACCTGTACATGCTGCAGAGATATCAAAAGCCGTAGCACCTTTAATTCCGAGCTTAGTTGCGATAATCGTAGCAGTTGAAGGCATACAGAAGTAATCAGGAGAGATTGTTGCACAAACAATCATATCTATGTCTTCTAAAGCTATGCCACTACGCTCAATTGCTTTTTGCGCAGCTTTTACACCAAGATCAGACGTAAATTCATTTTCTGCTGCAATATGACGCTCTTTAATTCCGGTACGTTTTGTAATCCACTCATCTGAAGTATCTACCATACAAGAGAGGTCTTCATTTGTTAAGACTTTTTCAGGGACATAAGCACCTATTGAACGAAATGCAGCATATGGCATATTAATCCTTTTGTTTTAACTCAGCTAATCTATTGATAATATGTTCGTTTACACCAGTATCTACATATGCAATAGCTTGAAAAATAGCATTTTGAATCGCTTTAGCATTACTCTTTCCGTGAGAAACGATAGCACATCCTTTGATTCCAATAAGTGGAGCACCACCTACTTCAGCATAATCAATCTCTTTTTTAAGAAGTTTAAATACCCTTCTCATTAAAAGTGCTCCAGTAATACGTATCGGAGACTTTTTGATATAGTCTTTTATTAGAATAGAGATAGTAGAAGCTACACCTTCACTTGTTTTTAAAACTAAGTTACCGATAAAACCATCACATGTAATTACATCACAACTACCATTGAAGATATCACCACCTTCTACATTACCTTTAAAGCCTCTATAACCTTTTAGAAGTTTAAAGGCAGCTTTTGTAACATCATTACCTTTTGAGTCCTCTTCACCATTAGCAAGAAGTCCGATAGAAGGCTCTTTTACACCTAAAACATCCTCAGCATAACAACCACCCATTACAGCGAACTCTGCCAAATGCTCCGGTTTTGAATCAACATTGGCACCAACATCAAGAACAACAGAACGACGTCCCATTTTTGTAGGCATCAAAGTTACAAGGGCGGGACGAGAAACACCTTTAAGGCGACCTAAACGTAAAGTAGCAAGGGTCATGGTAGCACCACTGTGTCCTGCACTAACAACACCATCAGCATCACCATTCTTTACTAGTTCAACTGCTTTATAAATTGTACTCTCTTTGCGTTTGACTGCATCTGTAGCAGCATCGCTCATTGCAATAACATCTTCGGCTTCAACAATTAAAATCTTATCTCTATAACGTTTTGGTAACAGAGGTAAAATTTCTGATTTTTTTCCTACTAAAATAGGTGTGAAGTTTTTTTTCTTTAGTGCTTGAAGTGTTCCCTTTACAATTGGTTCGGGACCAAAGTCCCCACCCATTGCATCGATTGCAATTTTTACCATTTAATTATTTATACTCACCAGTAGT
>Ga0256843_1000597_pt1 | contig 30522 bp, 29 predicted proteins | sample AlvinellametaG_FD_191572 | JGI IMG/M metagenome (GOLD analysis project Ga0256843, IMG submission 191572) | Pompeii worm associated microbial communities from hydrothermal vent at the East Pacific Rise, Pacific Ocean - Alvinella | ecosystem: Host-associated > Annelida > Integument > Unclassified ...
TTTCTCGGTCTTTTTTCGTCATGTCTGTAAGCTTTATATGTGGTGTCAAGATTGCTTATATGCCCCTGAAGCCACCAGACTTCACCGTCTTTTATTCTTACGTATGAATCCTTAAGATTTACCCTGCCCTGGCGGAGAGCCTTAACTTCGCTTCCTTTTAGTTCTATTCCGGCTTCGTATTTATCATATATATCATAATCATGATAAGCTTTTCTGTTTGTAGCAACGACCTTCATACAATACCTCCCAACTTTACACTTTTAATTTTTACTTTTCTCCCATAAAGAGCGTTCCGCCTTTATGTTCACCTTTAATAAACGATTTTACATCGTCTAAATTAAATCCGCTTGCAAGAAACATAGATTTTCCTCTGTCCATTAAAAATTTCGCGGCTTTTAGTTTGGTAACTATTCCGCCGGTTGCAAATTTATCATTTGGATTACATTCCTGTTTAAGCCACTCGTCTTTTATTTCTTTTACAACTTTTAAAGGCTTCGCGCTTTTGTTCGTTTTCGGATTATCGGTATAAAAGGCGTCTATATCGCTTAAGATAAAAAGCATATCAGCATTAAAATAATAAGTAACATAAGCGCTCAGTTGGTCATTGTCTCCGAATAATATCTCCTCAACGGAAACTGAATCGTTTTCATTTATAATCGGAATCACTTTATTTTCAAGTAAAACATTGATCATTTTTTTAGCATTCTCTGTTCTTTTCCTGCTGTCAAAATCGGCAGCCGTAACCAAAACCTGAGCAACAGTCACATCGTATTTGTGAAATCTTTCTTTATACTCTTTCATTAAAAGCGGCTGTCCGATTGCTGCAAGGGCCTGTTTGTTTTCCAGTTTACTTTTATCAAGCGGACACCTGGTATATCCGGCTCCTACCGCCCCGCTGCTTACCAGCAAAACTTCATATTTTTTATTAAGTTCACTTAAAAGCTCTACGATTTCATCTATTCTTTTACTTAAATGCCCGTCTTCGTATAATGTAGCCGTTCCGACTTTAAAAACCAGTCTCTTCATTTTCTTTTCTTTTACTTTTTTCAATAAGATCATATAAAGCGAATTTAAGCGCCTCTATGTTAATATTTGCGACTGAACTGATAGGTAAAACAAATGTTTTATCATCAAAATGGCAAGGATATTCCGGATTTGCTTTATACTTAGGTTCGCTTTTTTCAATACCGAGTTTGTCAAAAAACTCTTCTATTTTTTCAGTATCCACACTGTCACATTTAGTAAGAGCAATGGCATAATCCCTGCTTGCCAATTTTTCACTGTATTCTTTAAGCTCTTTTTGCAATGTTTTAAATTGATATACTGGATCTCTGAATGAAGCCATATCTATCATATAAAGAATTGTCGAAGTTCTTTCTATATGTTTTAAAAACTCTATTCCAAGACCTTTTCCTTCATGAGCACCCTCAATAATTCCGGGAATATCTGCCATTACAAAACTTCTGTATTCATCAACTCTTACTACGCCCAGTTTAGGTGTTAATGTTGTAAATTCATAATTTGCAATTTCAGGTTTTGCATTGCTAAGAATACTTATCAAAGTTGATTTTCCGGCATTAGGAAATCCTACAAGCCCTACATCGGCTATTAGCTTAAGTTCCAGTACAATTTCCAATTCTTTACCCTCTTCTCCTGGCTGAGCGTATCTTGGAGTCTGGTTTCTCGGACCTCTAAAATGCCAGTTTCCAAGTCCTCCCCTGCCACCTTCAAGTAAAATTTTTCTTTCACCGTGTTCTTTCATATCCAAAAGCACTTCGCCTGTCTCTGCGTCTTTAATAAGTGTTCCTGGCGGTACTTTAAGTACTAAATCTTCACCGTTTGCACCGTGTTTTTTTCTTCCCTCTCCAGGTCTTCCGTTTTTAGCTTTTAAAAGCTTTCTTCCTTTATAATGAGAAAGAGTATGGGTGTTATTGTCACATTCAATAATAACATCTCCGCCTTTTCCGCCGTCTCCGCCGTCAGGTCCGCCTTTTACTACAAACTTCTCACGTCTGAAACTTACACAGCCCTGACCGCCTTTGCCTGATTTTACTTTTAGTTTAATATTATCTACAAACATTTATTTCCTTTTACAATGGATAATAGGTAATGATTATTAATATACACTGTATATTTTCAACTGCTAATAATTAACTACTAGCCATTAACTAATTATGAATTTTATCAAATTATGAATTAAAATGAGGGGAAAAAGAGAGAATTAGTTGTTTTCGATCGGATATACTGAAACTTTTTTTCTTTGTTTGTCTTTAATTTCGAATTTTACGTATCCGTCAATTAAAGCATATATAGTATGATCTTTTCCTAGTCCAACGTTATTACCAGGGTGAACTTTTGTTCCTCTTTGTCTGATAATAATATTACCTGCTCTTACGAACTCTCCTCCGAATTTTTTAACGCCAAGTCTTCTACCAGCAGAATCTCTGTTGTTCTGAGTTGACCCTTGTCCTTTTTTATGTGCCATGGAATCTCCTTAAATTAAGCTACGATTTCTTTAATTACTACTCTAGTGAAGTCTCTTCTGAAACCTCTTTTTCTTCTAGAATCTTTTCTTCTTCTTTTTTTGAAAATAATAACTTTTTTTCCTCTTCCGTTATTAATTACTTCAGCTACTACTTTAGCACCTTCTACAAGAGGCGCACCGATTTTAGTATCATCACCTTTTACTAATAAAACTTCATTTAATTCTATACTTGATTTAGGCTCAGCACCTTCAATTCTATCAAGTTCTAATACGTCTCCAACGCTTACTTTATATTGTTTTCCGCCATGTTTAATAACTGCATACATTTCTTTAACCCTTTATTGGTTTTTTAGGATGAAATATTAACTATATTTCCTTAAACTAAACTTAAATTAAGAAAAGTTTAAGTTTTATTCCACGAATGCAACGCATTCAATTTCAACTTTAGCACCTTTTGGCAACTCTTTTACAGCAACGGTGCTTCTTGCAGGTTTGTGAGTGAAATATTCTCCGTAAACTTCGTTAACAGCCGTAAAATTATTAATATCGTCTAAAAATATTGTTGTTTTTACTACATTTTCCAGTTTTGCACCGGCAGCTTCCAAAACAGCTTTTAAATTTTCACACACCTGTTTCGTCTGTGTTTTAACATCAACATCCAAAAAATCGCCTTGAGGAGTCAGAGCAATCTGTCCGGATGTATAAATAAAATTGCCTACTTTAATAGCTTGTGAATACGGCCCGATTGCTTCAGGAGCGTTTTTAGTAAATATTTTTTGCATGTCTTCTCCTTTTTGCGAAATTATAACAAAATGAAACTGAGTTATTTGTGTTTATCCTGCTTTCTCATTTTTTCTTTTATTAAAACTTCCCTTGTATATTCCCTGCCTATTTCTATAAGCTCAATCGCTCTGTGGAATTCGTACCAGTTTGCTATATTTGACGGAAATTTAATTTCCAGATCGGGAATATATTCCGCTCTTCTGTATCTAAAGATCACTTTCATCATAAGTTCAATAGACATGCTTGTCGGATCGTCTTTTTCTTCAAATATTTTATCCCACATTTCATGAAGAATATTAATTTTCTTTTTTGTTTCTTTCTTGTACCTTACCTTGATTTCCTTATCTTCTTCCCCATATAAATTAACGGCAATTATCAAATCGCTTATATCGCTCATTACAGGCGCCACCGGCATTAAATTAAGCACACCGCCGTCAACAAGCGTCATATTATGAAGATGTACTGGCTCAAACACGCCAGGTATAGCTGCAGATGCTTTTACAGCCTCCCACAAAGGACCTTTTTGAAACCATACCTCCTTGCCTTTTTTTAAATCCGTTGCAACAGCTGTAAATTTTATAGGCAGATCTTCAATATAATATTCTCCGACAAGCTCTTTGATTTTATTGAAAATTTTATCACCGTTTAACTTAAAAGGAGGTTTAATAAATTTGAGTATGTCAATAAGTTCTAATGATTCAACCCAGTTTTTATATATATCAAGTTTGCCGCATGCTTCTAAAGCACCGATAAGCGCTCCCATAGAAGTACCACTAATTGAAACGATTTCATATCCTTGAGCTTTTAACTCTTCAATAACACCGATATGTATATATCCCCTTGCACCTCCGCCGCTTAAAACTAAAGATATTTTCATTCATCTCCTTTTGTCTGTTATTTTATATTTTATCAAAACTTCTATATTTATATATTAAAAGTGATTAAATACTTATTAAAATATAAAGTTTTGATTTGAAAATTTTTTTTATATTTTTCTATTAGTAAAATTTAACATACTAAATTTAATATAGATATATAGTAGTAATGAAACAACAAACAAGATAGTGACAGACACTCTTTTGGGTAGTAAAAAAGAAAAAAAGATAAAAACTTATCTTTTTGAGAATTGTGGAGATTTTCTCGCTTTCTTTTTCCCGTATTTTTTTCTTTCTACTCTTCTTGCATCTCTTGTCAATAAACCTGCAGGTTTAAGAATAGTTCTGAATTCAGGAGCATATTCTACAAGCGCTTTAGATATACCGTGTTTTACAGCATCAGCTTGAGCCGCAAACCCGCCTCCGAATACTTTTACATCGATATCTACGGCATTTTCTTGTTTAGTAAGCATTAACGGCCATCTTACTCTAAGTTTAAGCGCTTCTCTACCACCTAAAAACTCGTCTAAAGGTTTACCATTAACAGTAATATTACCGCTTCCGGCTTTTAGCCATACTTTTGCTACTGCTTCTTTTCTTTTTCCTGTTGCGTAAATTCTTCCGTGCATTTTCATTAGTTACCCTTTACTTGAGCTGTATGAGGATGATTTTCACCTGCGTATACTTTTAATTTTTTAAGCATTTTTCTTCCAAGTTTAGTTTTTGGAAGCATTCCTCTTGTCGCAAGTTTAAATAATTTTTCTGGATTGTTTGTAAGAAGTTTTTCTACTGTTTCTTCTTTTAGGTTTCCAAAATAACCTGTATGTTTATAGTATTTGTCTTCTAATTTTTTTGATGTAGAAAATTTAACTTTATCTGCATTAATAACAACTACATAATCACCACAGTCTACGTGAGGAGTAAAATATGGTTTATGTTTACCTCTAAGAATTGTTGCGATTTCAGTGATTACTCTACCGAATATTTTATCTTTTGCATCTATTAAAATCCAATCTCTTTTAACATCTTCTTCTCTAATTGATTTAGTAAATTTCATTATCACACCTTTTGTGAATTTTTTAGGTATGGAATTTTAGTTTAGAAAACTTAAAAAAACCTTAATTTAAGTAAACTTTAAGTTTTAAAACTCTTTTTTATTCTTTTTTCTATAAACTTTGAAATTTTATAACCAGTTCAACCTCACCTGCAGGTATCCTCAATTCTCTGCTTATATCTTCAATGGAGTAACCGTTTTTATACAAATTGATTATTTTCTGTTCGTCTGTTTTATTGATATTTGAAAAATCCACCATCTTACTTTTAACAGAATGCTCAACGCTGAAAAGTTTATTTTCAAGTTCTTTAATATACTTAATGTTTTTTTCTTCCATTTTTTTTACATTAATTATAAGTTTTTCTATTACACTTTCCATCTCTTCCAGAGTTTTCTGCGTATTATTGTTTTTTAAATCTTTTTTTATTTTAAACAGTTCCTGATTCAAATCTTCCAACGCAAGTTCTAACGCCGCCATTTTACTGTCTACGACTTTGTCCCTTTTTAACATATAAAAAAACAAAAAAAGTATAAACCCGCTAAGGCCTAAAAACATAATTATTTCAATTTTACCCATTAGTACCCTTCATTTCCCTGATTATTGCCCTTTCTCTAGCCATAATAAATGCGTTGTAATCTTTCAGGTCTCGTTCGTGCATCAGTAAAATTTTACCCAATTTTTCATTTTCCGCTTCAAATATAATAGGTACTGTTCTTGGAGGAAATACCGGAAGAGACATTCTGCCGTAATATTTTACGCCCTTTTTAAAAAGCGGCTCTTTTATTTCAAAATAGTCAAAACCGATCTTTTCTATTTCGGTTTTTTCGTTAAGTTTTAAAAGCTCTTTTTTTTCATTTTTTATATAAGCGCTCAGTTCGTCTATTTTCCTGTGAAGCGCTATTAGGAGTTCCAGTAAAACGGGATCTGTCTCTTTTGTTTCGCCTCTTGCTTTTGCAAGCTTTATATACTGCCCTATCGGATCGTCGCTTTCGCTTCCGAGTTTATCATACTCCTCTTTTAACACTTCATTATATTCGTTAAATTCAAATTCGATAAACGCAGGAATTAATCTAGGCATTTTTACACCTTGTCAAGAATAATTAATATTAAAAACGCTATTCCGAGATATCCGTTTACATCAAAAAATGCTTTTGGAATATTTTTAAAATCTCTTCTTACAAGTTTCTGCTCATAATAAAGCATTACCGCAGCAAGAACCACCGCAAGCCAGCCAAAAAATCCAAGATTTGCATAAGCGGCGAAAAGAGCCCAGAATATTACGCTGAACACATGAAACATGCTTGAGATAAAAATAGCGCCTTTTTCTCCAACAAGCACCGGAATGGAATGCAGCCCCTCATTTTTATCAAACTCCATATCCTGAAGCGAATATAAAATATCAAAGCCTGCCACCCAGAACATCACTCCGAGAGCCAAAAACACAGACCAGCAAGGTATTGATGCACTTATTGCAATTGCTCCCGCAATCGGCGCAAGTCCAAGTGATATTCCAAGTATTAAATGCGCAAATTCGCTAAATCTTTTAAAATAACTGTAACCGCCCAAAACAATAAGAATCGGAATTGAAAGTTTAAATGCCAATGAGTTGATTAAATATGCGGTCCCTATAAAAATAAGAGCATTGGCTAAAATAAAGAGCTTTATTTGAGATTCACTTATTTCTCCTGTTACAGAAGGTCTGTTTTGCGTTCTGGGATTTTTAGCGTCAATATCCCTGTCAACCAGCCTGTTTACGGCCATTGCAAAATTTCTGGCGCTTACTGCTGCAAGCAGACCCAAAAACAGCAGCTTCCAACCAAACCATCCGTCTGCCGCTACAACCATAGCTATCAAAATAAAAGGTATACTGAATATAGTATGTGAGAATTTAACCAGATCCATATATTTTTTTAACATTATTCTTTCTCCTTAACTGCTTCACAACTTATCAACTTAATAACTTATTTTGTATAATTGTATCAAAAAAGGTCTTTATGTTTGCAATTATAGGTCCTACGGCTAGCGGAAAAAGCGATTTGGCAATAAATCTCGCATTAAAACTCGGATATGAAATACTTTCTCTAGACTCGCTGAGTATTTATAAAGAAATAGATATAGCATCAGCCAAACCTTCTCCTAAAGAGCTCTCACTCGTAAAACATTACGGTATAAACGAAATTTATCCAAATCAAAAATTCGACGTAGCGAAATTTATTGAAATTTACAGACAGATTCCGCATAAAAAGCTTATAATAGTTGGGGGAACCGGATTTTACCTTAAAGCTATGACCGAAGGAATATCACAAATGCCTGAAATTACTGAAGAAATTAAAAAAGAGGCAAAAAAAAGAGATTATAAATTTTTAAAATCAATAGATAAAAACTACGCAGAAAAAATTTCTCCCAATGACACATACAGAATACAAAAAGGAATAGAAATATACTTGGCTTCAAACACTCCTCCAAGTGATTATTTCCGTTTAAATCCTCCCAAACCGGCAATAAAAGACATCCCTATTTTCGAAATTGACGTAAACAGGGAATTGCTTAGAGAAAGAATAAGAAAAAGAACCGAAAAAATGTTTAAAAACGGACTTATAGACGAAGTGGCATATCTTGAAAAAAAATATCTGGACAGAAGACTGCCGGCACTAAAAGCAATAGGAATTAAAGAAGTCTTGGATTATTTCAACGGTTTATACACTTACAATAAACTAAAAGAAAAAATTATTACCAACACTGCAAGACTTGCAAAAAGACAGCAGACATTCAACAGAACACAGTTCAAACAAAAAATATCGGCACCGCTTGATAAACTGGAAGAAATTATATTAAAAGAAATCCGGAAATAAATCCTTCCGGATTAAATTTGAGGATTTTTGTTAATTGCCTGTTTTAAAAGATCCGCAATTAAGAATGAAAGCTCTAATGCCTGCGTAGCGTTTAATCTAGGATCGCAGTGAGTCTCATAGCATCTTTCCAGATCGCATTCTTTAATTTCTTGAGAACCGCCGACGCATTCTGTAACTTCCCTACCGGTCATTTCCAAATGAACTCCTCCAGGGAATGTTCCCATTTCTTCATGTACTTTGAAGTAGCCTTTTACTTCTCTTAAAACTTCGTTAAAATCTCTTGTTTTATACCCGTTCGGGGTTTTTACAGTATTTCCGTGCATCGGATCGATGCTCCATACAACGTTTTTACCTGCATCTTTTACTGCTTTTAATAATTTAGGAAATTCATTTTCAATTTTATCAGCACCCATTCTCACGATTATATTGATTCTTCCCGGTTCATTTTCAGGATTCAGTTTTTCAATTATTTCCAAAAGACCTTCCGGAGTCATAGTCGGCCCTGCTTTAACGCCTACAGGATTTTTAACTCCCCTTAAAAATTCAACATGTGCTTCATTAGGATCTCTCGTTCTGTCTCCGATCCACAGCATGTGTGCAGAACAGTCATACCATTCTTCCGTAAGAGAATCCTGTCTTGTAAGGGCTTCTTCATAATTCAGTAAAAGCGCTTCATGTGACGTATAAAGAGTTGTTTCTCTTAATTTTGGAGTGTTTTCAGGATTTATTCCCACAGCTTCCATAAATTTGAGACTTTCCGTAATTCTGTCTGCAAGCTCTTCAAATTTATGTGCCTGCGGTGATTCTTTAACGAAATCAAGTGTCCATTTGTGTATTTTTCTAAGATCCGCAAGACCGCCCCTCGCAAAAGCTCTTAAAAGGTTCATTGTGGCCGCTGACTGGTTATATGCTTTAAGCATTCTTTCCGGATCAGCTTTTCTTGCTTCAGGAGTAAATTCGATAGAATTTATTATATCTCCTCTGTAACTAGGTAATTTAACTCCGTTTTTCTCCTCATAATCACTGCTTCTAGGTTTCGCAAACTGACCGGCTATTCTGCCTATTTTTACTACAGGAAGTCCTCCTGCAAAAGTAAGTACTACAGCCATCTGCATCATAACTTTAAACATATCTCTTATATTATTTGCATCAAATTCCGCAAAACTTTCCGCACAGTCCCCACCCTGAAGCAAAAAAGCTTTTCCTTCGCATACTTTTGCCAAATCTTTTTTTAAACTTCTAACTTCCCCGGCAAATACAAGCGGAGGATATTTACTTAACTCTTTTTCAACCTGTTTTAATTTCTCTTGATCTTCATATACCGGCTGCTGTTTTATTGGTTTATTTCTCCAGCTGTTTTTTGTCCAATCCATTATATTCCTTTTTAGATAATTATCGGAATATTATTAAAATTTTTCTTAAATTTCAAATATTCACGCAGATATAAGCTAATAAAATACTTCCGTTAATATTTTTTATTAAAAAAGATTTAAAGCGTCTTTGCAAAGACCTTTCCAAAGTTTCGAATTTTTGACTTTAATACACTGATTAAGATAAGTTTTCTTTCCTGTCAGATTAGCCAGCATATAAAGCGCCCTGGCCTTGTCTTCGCCGCTAACTCTCGGAAGGAGATCTTTAAGAACTTTTATCGCTTCTTTTTTATTTTTAGTATATTTAGCATACGTAAATTCTACAAAAGGCGAATATGGATACGCTTTAAACATATTTTGCAGATCTATAATTTTTTTGGCATAAACGGCGGCCGTCAAACCGTCACCGTTTTCCAAAGACCAGTTTACAATCTTAATAAACGCATCACAGTTTCTTATATCTTTCGTTTTATCAAGCTGTTTAGCTACTTCAAGCGCTTCTTTATATCTTTTAAGTTTCCATAAAGCAAAGAATTTTTTTAATTCATATTTATAACATTTAACTTTTTTTACCCTGCATAAATCATCTATTGCAGTTACTACGCTTTTATAGTCTCCCATTCCTTCTAGTGCTTTTATCTTTCTTTCCATCCATTTAATAAAAACTTTATCATTCGGAGAATCCAGATATTTATTGCATATTACCGATGCCAGATCAAAATTTCTTGCATCTATCGCACATTTATACAGCCGGTCATCATATTTTTTATCAAGAGCCAGTCTGTATTCTTTAATAATTTTAACGGCTTCTAAACAATTGTTTTCTTTTAACAGCTTCACTGCATATTCTTTAGCAACCTTTTGAATAAACTCTTTTTTGTTTTTCATAAGAGTATCGTCTATATTCATAATCTGTTTTTTCATTTTTAATATATCGCCATATTTTTTTAATTTATATAAAAGCATTACTTTTTTATATAAAGCTTTTTGTGCTATAGGCTGGCCCTTGTATTTTTTTATAATTTCATCGATTTTTTGAAGCTGTTCGGTTACGTTTCCGTCGTTTACCTCAAAAAGAACCTTATCTCTTAACGCCTGCAGCTGATCGCTATAATCACCATAAGGAAATTCGTTTAAATATTTATTAATCCAATACGCGGCTTTATCATAATTGCCTGCTTCATAAGACCATACCGCCAAATGGTATTCAAGCGGCTCATATAGATTATCCAGTTTTTTCAGTCTTTTAAGAAGATCTTCGCCTATTTCTATAGCAAGCGAATATAACTGGTGCGAAGCAAGTGTTTTTGCAAGTTCATATGCTTTTTGTTTATCCTTTAAAATAAAATTCTTATTCGCCTGATAAACTCTCTTATAATATTCAAACGCTGTTTTTATATCGCCTTTATCCATATATCTCTGTGCCAGTCTCATTGCTGCAAGCGATGCAATGTTTATGTCTTTTGTTGAATATAAAGCTTTTTTATACAGTTCGAAAGCTTTTTTGCTTTCACCGGTTATATACATCTGGTCAGCCCAGTATATCATTGCAAGGTATGCTTCTTTTGTATTAGGATATTCATTTATAATTCTTTGATAAAAATAACTAGCGTCTGTCATAAAACCGAGCTTTGTATAGTTTTTAGCCATTATAAGCAACACTTTTGGAAGATTCTCATTATAAGCAAATTTTTTTAACCACTCTTTCGCAAGTTTAATAACTTCGTCAGATTTATTTTCCTGATCCAATATTTTTATTTTTAAAAACTCTACATCCGGCAGAAAAACGGAATTTGGGTAATCTTTTATAAACTGGTTGATTTCATCAAGTACGTCCCTTCCTTTTTCATATGCTTTTTTGATTTCAAAATATTTAATTATATCTTTCGCCTGATTGTTAATATTAATAGGATTTCCGTTTTCATCGATAGTGCCTATATAAGGCTTGGGAGAATTATGAAAATAAAAATTTAATCCCGTATTTTTAGAATTGTCTATAAAAGGTATAATTTTCGAAGCTATAACAACCCATTTTTTTGCTTTTTTTAAATCGGCTCCTATAACAGGATTGTTATACTGATTGTCTTCAAAAGATTTAAGAATAAAATTACCTTTGATATTAAAAATAATAAAAAATTTGCCGTTTTTAAACACCGGTGTGATTTTAAAAAATATTGTATCTGTTTTAAATACCGGAGTTGAAGGAGTTTTGTCAAAAACGCACTCTGCCGAGTGCTCTTTTTTTATACATGAAAAAGGCTGTTTGTTATATAACGTCATTATTTCATAAGGATACTTTTCTTTTGAATAATCTACATTAATATTTAAAGCAAATAAATTTAAAAAAGAAAATAAAAGAAGAAGAAATTTCAACTCTAGCCTTTTTGCTAATTATAGCAAAAGACTACATTGAAATTGTAGTGTTAAATACTTGAGCTGCTACTATACCGAAGTAAATAGTTCCGATTAACAGTATAAGCTGCCCTATAAGACTTCCGCTTGAAATTGTTATTTTTTTAATAGTTCCTTCAACAGGCTTGTCAAAATAAATATGTTTAACTATCCATGCGTAATATGCAACCGCTAGGGCTGAATTTAACAACGCAATTAAAACAATCGGCCATAATCCAGCATCTATACCTGCATAAAACGCAACCGCTTTAGATAAAAATCCTGCCAATAGAGGAATACCCGCAAGTGAAAACAGCTGAATGGTAAAGAATAAAGCATGTACAGGAGCTTTTGCGCCAAGTCCTTTAATATCTTCTAAATATTTTACACCTGATTCTCTTCTCAAGTCATTTAAAATTAAAAATACGCTTGTCTGCATAAATATATATGCAATCGCATAATAAAGTACACCCGTATATGAATATACACTTGCGGCAGCCGCAAACGGAATTAATGCATAACCGCTGTGTGCGATTGATGAATATGCAAGTATTTTAGATATTCTTTTTTGCCATAAGGCCATGAAGTTTGCTAATGTCATAGTCAAAATCGCAAAAAAACTGAAAATTAAAACTGTTGAAGTAGGATATGCGATTAAAAACTTGTAAAATGCTTTAAATACGGCTACTAACATTACACTTTTAATAACACCGCTCAGTATCGCAGCGGCAGCGTGGTTGACCTGAGAATATGCATCCGCTGCCCAACCGTGCATTGGTACAACTGTAAGTTTGTAAAAAATACCCGCAAGCATAATAGCTACGGCAATTAAGGTAAATTTACCGTGAACGTTCATTTCCGCATAAGTAAAACTGTCTGTTACAAAACTGAACAAAGCAAAACCAAGCAAAATAATACCGCTGGCTACCGCACCCGCGATAAATGCTTTTATTGCACCCTCAGCATTGTAAAAGTTTCTGATATTTGCAACTAAAACATATGAAATAATTGCAATCACTTCAAATAAAACTATAAATAAAAAGAAATTGTCAGTCTCTAAAATTGCAATACTCGCACCTGCTACAAAAAGCATCTGCGCAATCAGAGGTCTTTCAAAACCTGTTAACGAAAGTGTAACCGCGGCTAATGTCGCCAACAGTACATATTCCATCAACTGAGTTGAACTGTCCAACACAAAAAACGGAAATACGTCATTTAAACTCATTCCGTTGTAAATCATTACCGCACTAGCAATAAAAGCGACAATTGCAATAAGTTTTGCAATAAAAATGTTGCTTTTATAAAAAACCGGTACAAGTAATCCCGCTGCTATTAATATTATAAAACTCATTACATACCTCCAAGAAAGCTAAATGCTTTATTTGCTAAATCAAATATCGGCTGTGGTTGAATACCGAAATAAACAATCAACAACGCAAAAATTGCCAATGCAGCTTTTTCAGGAAAACTCATAGTAAATTCTACTTTTTGTACAAGCGGTGACATTTCACCGTGAATAGATCTTCTTACAGCCCAGATAATATATCCGGCACTGATTAGTGAAGCTATTGCTATCACAGCTATCCACCATCCGAATGATTTAATAGCCGATACTATAATAGTAAGTTCACCTACAAATCCCATTGTGCCAGGCAGACCCAATGCAGCCATACCTGCTAATATAAATATAGCACTCGCATAAGGAGCTTTTTTCATAATTCCGCCCATTTCATCCATATACCATGTATGCGTTTTATGATGCATCCATCCCGCAATTAAAAATAACGGAGAAATAACAAGAGCGTGCCCGATCATTTCATAAAGAGCTGCGCTTAAACCGTCATAACTCATTGTAGCAATGGCAACCACTACAAGTCCCATATGCGAAATCGAGCTGTAAGCAACCATTCTTTTGATATGTCTTTCGTAAATAGCCAGCATTCCGGCAAACAAGGTAGTATTAAGACCGATTATAAGCATCCATTTTGCAAATTCCTGAGTAGTTATCGGCATTAACTCTACAGTAAATCTTATTAAACCGTAAGCGCCCATTTTAAGTAAAACACCCGCAAGCAATACTGAAATACTGCTAGGCGCTTCAACGTGTGCGTCAGGCAGCCATGTATGGAATGGAAATGCAGGAAGTTTTGCCGCAAACCCTATAAACATAAACCACCATATTAATGCAGGAGTCGCTAAAGCGGTTTCTCTTATTAGTGTTAAATCCCAGTATCCTGTCTGTTTAAACAGAAGATAAAAACCGACAAACATAAACATACTTGCAACGTGTGTATACAAGAAGAATTTAACCGCCGCATAAATTCTTCTCTCTCCGCCCCAAAAACCTACAAGGAAAAACATCGGTACTAATGTAAGTTCCCAGAACATAAAGAACCATAAAACGTTTGTTGTCATAAATACGCCAAAAATTGGTCCGCTGAATAGTACAAGCAGACTGAAATACGCTGCCTGGTTTTTTTCTTCCCATGAAGTAAATACAACCAAAATCAACAATGCGGCCGTAAGCAGTAACATTGCGACACTAAGCGCATCGACTCTCAGCGTCAAATCAAATCCGAACTGCGGAACGCTCAAATATGTTCCAAGTTCCAAAAAGCCTTCTTGAGGAAGAGCATTGTACCAACTGAATGCGATAAAAAACTGTACTATAAACCAGCCGAGAGCTATATATTTAGCAAGCTCCTGATTGTTTCTCGTTAAAAAATAGAGTAATACCGATAAAAAGATCGGTGCAAATATAATATCTACAGCCACCATCATAGACCCTTTACAATTATTAAGATTGCAATAACGATTATCGCAACACCGATAACGAATTGACCCATATAAGTACCGATTTTACCGCTGTGTCCGGCTCTTAATACTTTATATACGCCCTGCGAAGCCGGCACTGTCGCGTTTACAAGATAATCTATTACATTTGTATCAAACCATCTTGCTGCCTTAGCCACAGCGTTTACAACTATGGTTTTTGATATCCATGTAATCATTTTTTCAACATAATATCCGTTGAATAAAATCTGATGGATTGTCTGTACAAAATGATGAGATGCAATTTTATATAAAAGATTGAGGCCTTTTACATAAAGCCCAACAACAATTAAGAAAATAATCATCATACCTGTAAGCATAAATGCGGTAAGACCTGCAATATGCGGTTCTACCATTTCTTTACCGTTTAATATAAAGCTTACAATATCGCTTTGCCAGATTGATATAAACAGAGTGACAAACGCCAATATTCCGAGAGGCAGTCTTATCCAAAGATTGCTAGGCGTATGTACACTACCCGCTATATCTTCATTTCTAGGTTCGCCTAAGAAAATAAGTACCCAAAGTCTTGTAATGTATCCGATTGACAACAGCGCAGCAATTGTAACGAACACTTTTGTAAATTCATTTCCATGAGCCCATGCTGAAGCAATTACCGCTTCTTTAGAAAAGAAACCGCTAAACGGCGGAACACCTGCAAGTGAAAGTGATCCCATTGCCATAAACAACGCAACAAACGGAGCGGTTTTAATTAAACCTCCCAGTTTCCATGCGTCTTTTGTATGGTGTGCTATATATATAACGGCACCAGCACTTAAGAATAAAAGTGCTTTAAAAATAGCATGATTTACCAAATGAAGCATTCCTGCAGCTAAACTGCCGACACCTAATCCTACGAATGCTATAGACAAATGCGACATTGTTGAATACGCAAGTATTTTTTTGATCTCTTTTTGTACAAGCGCACTTGTCGCTCCTATAAACGCTGAAAGTGCAGCAACGTTAGCCACAATAAATAACGCATCAGTATAATGGAAGAAGTCAAATAATCTAGCAACAATATATATACCTGAGTTAACCATTGTCGCACCGTGGATTAACGCCGATACTGTTGTCGGACCTTCCATAGCGTTCATAAGCCACGGATAAAGAGGAAACTGACCTGATTTACCGATAGCACCCATAAATATAAACAGTGCTACAACCAATGCAACATTTTTAGAAATTTCACCTGCATTTGCCATTTCATTCAGCTCAACCAAATTAACAGTACCTGTATAATAAACAAGCAAACCTATAGCCGCTAAAATGAATATATCACCGAATCTCGTATATAAAAACGCCTGCATACCCGCATCGGCTGCAGAATTTTTATAATACCAGAAACTAATCAGTGCATAAGACGCAAGCCCCATGAATTCCCAGCCTACGAAGGCACCGATTAAATCTTTTGTAATTACGAGTAAAATCATACCTCCAATAAAAAATAAAACTTTTGCATAGTATCTAGGCTGATCAGGATCATCACCCATATAATCATGCGCAAAGTGTATATCAGCAAAGCCTAAACCTGTTGCAATCAGTAACATCACTATACTTAAATGATCAATATAAATACCAAACGGCAGTTTTAAATCCCCGTACGATATCCATGTATAATCAATATTTATCGGAGTATCACTGTAATTAATAAAAATCACAATACTGGCCAAAAACAGCATTGCACCTACTATTTCAGCTACCCAAAACGCTAAATTTATTTTAATTTTTCCTAAAATGTAAGCTAACACCGCACCTAAAAACGGTGCGCACAATAATATTAATACTGCATTATTCATCGCTCACCGCCTTATCTAGTTTATCTGGAATAATTTCGCCGGTAATTCTATAGCTTAATAAGAAAATAAGCACTCCGGCAGCCGCTTCAAGTGTTGCGATCACTATAATTACGTATGCAACCGCCAGTCCTCTTGTAAGACCGAAATGATATGCCGCACTAGCTAAAAACAGAATTACTGCATTTAGCAGTATTTCAAGTGAAAAGAAAATCTTTAAAAAATCGCTTTTACTTGTAACTCCGTACAAACCTACTCCGAACAGTATAATTGCAAATATTGCATCTATATAAAAATTAACCATTTTTATTCCTTTTCATGTTTTAGTGTATGCAGCATTCTAATACTACCGTACAATACGCTAGCAGCTACAACACCCATAAAAATTGCTATTTCAGCATAAAAATCAGTAAATACCTTAACCTGGTCTTTTAAAGGAATAGCTTTCCCTTCATACGGAATAGGAGGTAAAATAAACGGAATTATCAATAAACCGATTACTACAACCGTTACAATAGCAACAGCCCAAGGTCTGATTTCAAATTTAGGAAATTTCGCACCGATAACAGTTACACCGAAAAGCGTCAATACAACAATACCTCCGGTATATACAAATATTTGAAATAAACCTAAAAGTTTTTCATCCATTAAAATATAGTAAATACCCAGCAAAAACATCATCAGCACAAAAGCAAGCACGGCAGGAACCGTGTTTTTTTGTGTTAACGACATTACTGCAAGAATTACCGCCAATGCAAGTATTAATACACTCATTATGCATCTCCTTTAGAAGCTTCAGTATTTTCAGCAGACTTCTCAGCTTCTTCTTTTGCTTTTGCTTCTGCTTCAGCCTTTTTCTTAGCTTCGGCTTCCGCTTTTTTCTTAGCAAGCATTTCAGCTTTTTTTCTAGCTTTTTCTTCTTCTTCTTTTTTCTTTTGTTCTATCCATTCAGCCGGAACTTCCGGTTTAACCCAGTAATTCTTAATATCATCATCGGTACCTCCGGTAATCATTTCGAACGTACCGCCGCTTAGTTTGATGGCTTTTTCCGGTTTTGTCGGACACACGTCTTCACAAAGTCCGCAGAATATACATATACCCAAATTAACTTCAGGCAAAGCTTTAGGTCTTTTAATCGGCAGAGGCTCCATTATAATCGCATCAACCGGACAGATTTTTGCACAGGCTTCACATCCTGTACAGATATCATATCTGATTTCATGTTTACCCCTAAAAACAGGAGATTGATGCATTGTTTCATGAGTAACGTCTTTAGTAGCAACTCTCGGCTCTTTAAAAGCTTTTGTAACCCTTATTATTTTTTCTACAACATTAAAAAACATCTTATGCTCCTAAAATATATATTTTCGCAAAAATTATCCAAACTAAGTTTAGAATTGCCAAAGGAGTCAGCCAGCTCCAACAGAACTTAAGCATTTGGTCAAGTCTTAATCTCGGGTTACTTGCCCTAATTGCAACCATTACCACTGCTAAAAGAGCTATTTTCAAAAACAGCCACCAGAAACTGTCAAAAAACAGCCCTCTGTATCCTCCGAAAAACAATACTACAGCTGCAGCTGAAACAACAAGCATTTCTGTAAATTCAGCAAATTTTAAAAGTACGTAGTTTGTACCGGCATATTCCGTATAAAAACCGTATACAATTTCCTGTTCAGCATCAGGAATATGAAACGGAGGCTGTTCAAGAATACCTAGCATGGCAATAATGAATATAATTGCCCCTGGCAATAAAATCAGTGTAGTAAGCCAAGTATTCATTGACTGAATTTCATATAAATTCATTGTTCCGAACAGCAAAGCAGGAGCTAATGCCGAAAGGAAAAACGGCGCTTCCATCGAAAGCATCTGAGCCAAAATCCTCATACCGCCAAGAAATGAGTATTTATTGTTTGAACCGAAACCTGTAAGGAATAATAAAAACGGCTCAACACCGATTAATACAACAAGTCCCAAAACACCGTAATTTGTATCTAAAATACCGTGCCCGTTATTAATCAGAGGCGTCCAAGGTATAAGTATAACCGGAAGCGCGGCAACCAAAGGCGTAATTATTGGAATGATATTAAATAGATAAGGGTCCGCACTCTTAGGAGTGATAGATTCTTTAGTCAATAATTTAAATACGTCAAATACTGTCTGCAGCGTTCCTGCAGGACCATTAAAATGCGGACCAACCCTTTTATGTATATAAGCGAGCGTTTTTCTTGCGAAATAAAATACGAAAAACGTCCATGCTAATAAAAACAGAAGACCCGGAAATACCAAAATGTAAAATAACATTGCTCCAACACTCATTTTCTCTCCTTATCTATCCAGGTCACCCTGACAGATATGCATACTTCCGTACAGTAACGGAATATCTGAAAGGGTTTTACCTTTTAATAGTTTGTTTAGCATCATCGTATGGTTTACGCTAGGCGCTTTAATTTTAAGTCTGTAAGGACTTGTTGATTTATCCTGTGTAACAAGATGCATTAATATTTCGCCCCTAGCCCATTCAATTCTTGAAACGGCTTCGCCTGCCGGCATTCTTCTAGGCATTTTTACAAGATGGTCTTTTTTAGGATCCATTTCACCTGCTTCAATACCTTCTTCTATTTTTGCCATTGCCTGCTTGATAAGATCCATTGCCTGTTCTAATTCTTTGAATATAATTAAAAGTCTGTCTCTGGCATCACCTGTATCACAATTTACATAATCCATTTCCAATTTGTCATACGCTGCATAAGGTTCGTCGATTCTCACATCTATTTTTGCACCGCTGGCTCTGGCAATAGGCCCAGCCAGATAATATTCCGCAACATCTTCAAGAGTGAATATACCGTTACCTTTAGCCCTTGTATTCATTAGAGGGTTTTTCATAAAAATATCAGTAATATCCGCTTTTGTGTCTTCAAATTTTTTAATGGCCTTATTTATTCCTTCAAACCATGCTTTATAATCGTTTAGCGGGTATCTCACTCCTCCCGGTTCTACACATGCAGTGGCGATTCTTGCGCCGGAATAATCTTCCAATACATCCAAGAAATATTCTCTTATGTCAAGACACCACATCATAAACGTATGAAGCCCCATTGTACCGAAGAAGCCTCCCATTGAAATCAAGTGGGAAGCTATTCTTCCGGTTTCTCCTAAAATCACTCTCATGTATTTAGCGAAATCGGTAATTTCTTTTCCTGCTATTTCCTCAACAGCCTGTGAATAGCAAATCATTGGATTTGGATTATCCATAAAACAGATTCTCTCAACCGCTACAATAGTTCCTATAAAATCTTTTCTTTCCGCCAAATGTTCAAGAGCACGCCATACGTAACCGATATCCGGCTCTACTCTTTCAATATTTTCACCGTTTACATATACTTTTAATCTTATAGGTCCGCTGGCAGGATGCGTAGGTCCCCAGTTAAGAACCGTTCTGCTTCCTTCATGCCCGAGATTTTCTTCATTTTCATCATATTCTTCAAAATATTCTTCTGTAATATCGTTGATATTTTGGATCAGATGCTCTTCATGCGCTTTCCAGTCAAAATCTTTTCTAAACGGAAATTTACCGTAATAGTCACGGCTGATTAAGAAATATCTTAAATTCGGATGGCCTTTAAATTTAACCCCGAAAGTAGAATATGCCTCTAGCTCATGCCAGTCTGCGCTAGGCATTAAAGGAGTAATCGAATCGATTTCACATTTATCAAGATCTCTTTCAACGTCAACTTTCAGCCAAACATTCTTTTTGTTAAAAAGATCTTCTAAAAAGTAATTTACTTCTATTTTGTTCTCATCAATAAAATCGGTTGGTGAAACAGTTGAACATGTTTTTACACCCGCTTCTTTTAAAGCTTCTACAACTTCTAACAAATCTTCTTTGTTTTTAAGTTTAGCTTTAACCCATGTAGGTTTATAATCTTCAACATATTCCATGTCGAATTTATTTAAAATATTTTTAATATTCTCCATCGCCAACCCTTAAAATTTCATTTGTTTCCAGAGTCCGCCCTGGCTTGACGCGCTGGGCTCTCCTCTTTTGATTTTTTCTTTAAGTTCCTCCAGCCCTGCGATAATAGCTTCAGGTCTTGGCGGACAGCCGGCTACAAACACATCTGCCGGAAGAATTTCCGTCATGTTTTTAATAACGGAAACCGAATCGTTGTAAGGACCTCCGTCATATGCGCAAGCTCCGATCGCAACCACATATCTAGGTTCAGGCATCTGTTCATATGTTCTAAGAAGCGCCGGAAGTATTTTTTTACTTACCAGCCCCGTAATAAACATAATATCCGCCTGTCTCGGCGTCGGGGTCATTATGTATCCGTATCTTTCCCAGTCATATCTAGGCCCCATAGCCGCAAGCATTTCCAGCGAACAGCATCCGCTACAAAAATGTACAATCCAAGGAGATTTACTCCTTGCATAATTAAAAAAATCAAGAACTTTTAGCATTTCTATACTCCTTCATACTAATCGTAATAGCCGCGAACAGCAAAATCCCAAATACCATTGCCCAGTTAAGCGCATCAGTAGAATCTGCAAAAACAAAAAGACTGAAAAACAGTCCTGCCATATCGAATACGATAAAAGCTATTGCAAAAATAAAATATCCGAAATTTGCTTTCATCGGTACTTCTGAACTCGGCGGAAGACCGCACTCAAAGTGATCGTTTTTTATTTCGCTCGGATTCAGAGGCGCCACCGCTATACCTATCAGGTACAGTAAAATCACGCCTAATAAAATTCCGGCCGCAAAAAATAGAATTGTTCCCATTTACTCTCCTTTTTGGAAATATTATCAAAATGAACCTATTACTAATTCAATTTATCAAATTATAAGTGAAAATTATTAATTACACAAATTTTATCTTAACGCTATTTTAACTTTCGTTACTTTAAGTAATAAATGAACATTCAGTTATCTTACCATATTTCACACTTTTATGAACCCTAACTCTTTGTCACTGTCAAAAGCATTGCCTTTTTCTGTTTTTATCTGTTCGATAAAATCATCGGTTTTAAATACTGGTTTTTTTCTCATTGCGACTTTCAGGGCGGTATTTTTAATTATCACTTCTATCTGCGCTCCGGTTAATTCGAATTCTGCAAGCCTGTCTATATTAAAATCAGTTTCATATTCGGCATTTTTAGGAAGTTTGATTTTCCATAGTTTTTTCCGTTCTTTAAAAGAAGGCTTTTCAAACTTTATTTTATATTCGAATCTTCTGGAAAAAGCACTGTCAATTGTTTCTAAAAGATTGGTAGTGGCAATTAACAATCCGTCAAATTTTTCCAGCTGCTCTAAAAATATATTCTGCATCTGATTATGCATTTTATCTGCACTGCTCAGCGCCGAAGTAGTACGCGAACTTAAAAACTGATCAGCCTCGTTAAGCAGTAAGATAGGTTTAGTTTTCAGTTTTTCGCAAATCGAATAATATTCGTCAAACATCTTTCTGACGTTTTTTTCACTCTCCCCCACATACATTGATAAAATTTTACTGGAATCCAGACTTAAAACTGGTTTTTCCAGCTCTTTAGCTATAGAATGCGCCGTAAGGGTTTTACCTGTACCCGGAGGCCCGTAAAAAATAATTTTTGCCTCCATATCGTTGCTTTCTTTAATACCCCATTCTTTTAACAGTCTAAGAACTTTTTTATCTATCTGTTTTAAAAGCGTATTTATCATTTCTTTGGTTTTTGCGGGCAGTATTACCTCATCAAGCCCTTTTTTAGGCTCTATAAAATCAAAAATCGTTTCTCTTACAATATGTTCGATTTTATGTTTTTTCTTTGGATGAATAAGTCCGTTTAAAATATCCTCATTTAAAAAGTATATTTTGCTGTATCCGCCAAATGCCCCTATCAGTTCGTCATATTCAAATATACCTTCGCTTAAAAGTTTGGAGTTGTCGTCTAAGAGCGTTCTGTTTTTTATTCTTTCTATTTCATCGTTGCTGATTAAACTCAAAAGATAATTCTGTTCCCTCGCGTTTTCGTTGCTGGAAGTATATTCTTCTTTTAACAGAGCCAAAAAAAGTATTTCTTCTTTTTCGTTTAATTCGTTCTCTTCAATGAAATTTTGAACCGGAAGTTCTATTTTCGTTTTTTTAATTTTTTCTTTAATCGTATTTTCAATTAGTTTAAGTTTGCTCTGAAGCCTTTTGATGCTGGCCGTCTCTTTATTAGAATTTGATTTTATTCCGCTTAGCTGCTCATACAGTTCAATCCTCAAAAACTGATCATGCAGATATTCCAAATGATCTTTATAAGGCGTTTTTTCAGGAATAACCAAATCAAGGCTTCCCTGTTCTATCAGTTTTAAAAACGCTACCGAAAGTGAAACTGAAGAATTGAATATCTCAAGCACTGAAAGATCGTTATTTTTAATCTGGCTAAGACTGCTTACAACAATCCAGCCCTCTTCCAAAAGATTTTTTATCAACGCGACTTTTTCCAACGCTGTAATTTTATCTTCCCCGAAAAGCTCTTTTAACAGATTTCTGACTCTTACATCTTCGTTGCCGTCTATGTATTCGGAAAGAAGTTTTTTTAATATCTGCAGTTCTTCATCGTTTACATTCAAAATATCAATAATTTTGCTTTTTTTTGGTTCGTTTAAAAAAAGCTTTATATTTTCGATCATACAGTCCCTTTATATAAAATATATTATAATTTTATCAAAAAAAGGCCATTTATGCAGTTTATATATCTGCCAAACCCTCAACCGCAGATAACACTGAGCGGTGAAGCCCATAAATATCTTTTTAAAGTCAGACGTATAAAAAAAGACGAATTTGTAAAAGTAAGAAACTTAAAAGACGACTATCTTTATATTTACAAAATAGAAAACATCAACAAAAAAGAAGCCCTGCTTTCACTCACAGAAAAAAAACTGCAGCCGAACAGACCGAAAAAATATTTTCATATAGCCTGGTGCGTAATAGACCCTAAAAACATAGAAAAAGCCCTTCCGTCACTAAACGAAATAGGAGTCGGCAAAATAAGTTTTATATACTGCGACCGTTCTCAAAAAAATTTCAGACTTAAACTTGAAAGACTGGAAAAAATACTTATAAACTCCTGCCAGCAGTGCGGCAGAAGCTCCTTAATGGAAATTGAAACAATAAAGTCTTCAAAAGAGTTTTTTGACAAATACGGCAGTTTTTACGCACTTGATTTTGACGGAGAAAAACTGAAAGAAAATATTGAATGCAATTATCCTTTTCTAATAGGTCCGGAAGGCGGTTTCAGTGATGAAGAAAGAAACCATTTTAAAGAAAAATTTAAACTTGAAAGTTTTATTTTAAGAAGTGAAACGGCTGCAATCGGAATAAGCTCTAAAATATTGTTATAAATATTACATTAATTTTACACAAAAAAACTCTTTTTTTCTATTTTTTGTCTTTTTCACGACAAACTTCTGCAAAACGGTTGTTTTTTTCGTTATTTTCTGTTTTTTCTTCTGTTTTTTTTATTATAATTGTTAAAAACGGAAGGATTTACATGAAAATAATCGTAATTGAAGATGAAGAAACTCTTAACGACGCATTAACCATGTTTCTGGAAAGTGAAGGTTATGAAGTCCATTCTTATTACAATTTAAAAGATTTTTTTTCATCTATTTATGATTATTTGGATGCCGAGCTTATTATCGCCGACATTTCCCTTCCGGATGGAAATTTCTTAGAAGAAATGAAAAAACATCCGAATATTGCAAAAAAAACAAAGACAATTATAATCTCAGGACAGACTGAAATTGAAAATATAAAAAAAGCTTTCAACCGAGGTGCGGAAGATTTTATAAAAAAACCTTTCGATTATGAAGAAATATTACTAAGAATCAACAAAATATTTAATCAAAAAAACTATAAAATCAATGATGAAGTCAGCTATGACGCGGATGCGAAATGTTTGATAAAAAACGACGAAAAAATTATGCTTTCCAAAAAAGAGTCGGCAACTCTTGAACTCTTCTTAAAAAACAGGGGGAAAAATCCTATCACCCGAACAGATAATGCAGGAAGTCTGGGGTGAACAGGTAGAAAACAACACTTTAACCGTAATGATAAAAAGAGTAAGGGAAAAAATCGGAGATAAAAGAGCTATAGTCTCTAAAAGGGATCTCGGCTATATCATGTTCTAAAAACAGTCATTTTAATATCATTTACTTTAAATATTATTTCATAATAACTAAACTGGGGTGAAAATGTTCAAATTTAACAAAACGCCGTTTGCGCATGTTTTTTTTCACGATATCAAAAACAAACTGGGCAGTATTAAATTCAGTATATCTATGCTTAAAAATCCGAAAATTGCCCAGTCTCAAAGAGAAAAACTAATAAACTCCCTGCTCTCTACCATAGAAAAAACTATAGACATGCTCCAAGACTTTATAGAAATGGAACGATTTAAAAAAACCAAATTTTTAAAAAACGAGAAGTTTCATCTAAAAGAAATAATCGATGAAATCGTAAAAGAACTGGAAATAGACATAGAAAGAAAAAACATAACCTTATACGTAAACACTGATGAAGCCGAATATATAAAAACAAATAAAGAATGGCTGAAAAAAGCGCTTTTTAACATAATTCACAACAGCATTAAATACAATAAAGAAAACGGAGAGCTTTTTATAAGTATAAATAAAGAAAAAAAAGGTTATATGCTTATAATAAAAGACACCGGTATAGGAATGAGCGAAGAAGAAAAGAAAAATATTTTTAAAAAATACTATACTTCCGGAAAAGATCACGGAACCGGAATCGGGCTGAACATGTCAAGGGCGGTGATAGAATCGATAGGCGGTGCAATCGCCATAGAAAGTGAAAAAGACAAAGGAAGCAAGTTTTTTATATATCTTCCGAAAACCGCCAAACAGATAAGAATCAGACAGCTAGCAACTGCATTGTCCGGAATCGCCCTGTTTTTATTTATAAGTATAGATTATTTTTACTGTTTAATCCCTCAAAGAATAATTACCGAATCCTCCAACAACAGTGTAATTTACAAACTTCAAAACAATGTGGTCGCCAGAGCCGATAAAAACGATAAATTACAAATAATCGCATACAGAAACATATTCAATACAAAATCCAGAACAAAGTTTATTCTGAAAAAAGCCGATGTTGCAATCAATACGGCTTCTAACCCTATTGAAGTAATCGCAAACGGAGAGGTTATTAAAAACCACGGAACGGAATTTGAAACAGTGGCTAACACGAACAAACTCGCAACAAGTGTTTACAAAGGAAGTATTCAGGCGGGAGACACCAATGTTATGAAAAACGAAGGACTTATTTACAAAAAAAACAGACTTGTAAAAGAAAATTTACCGGCTGAAGTAACAAACATTGTCATAACTACAGACAGAAATTACAATACCGACGTTTCATGGGACAGTCCTTATAAAAACTTTGTAATAACTTTATCAAGAGACAAAAATTTTGCCAATATTCCTCTTATAAAATTAAACACCGCAAAAAAATACCTTTCTTTCGATATGCTTGAAGACGGAAAATGGTATATTGCCGTTCAAAGCGAAAAAGAATCCCTGTTTTCAATTCCAGCGGTTAAATCCTTCTTATCTCTGAAAAATTATGAAAAAGCGCTTCAGGCCTTTAACCAGGGAGATTTAAGCCTGGCAAACACACTTCTGAACATAAGTTTGTCAACCATAAGAAACGATTCGTATAAACCTTACCTGTTAAAAGCAAAAATTTTATTAAAACTGGGCAGCGGTTCACAGGCTTTGGATTATGCAAAAAAAGCTTATGAAATCAGCAAAAACGACCAGACCAAATACGAACTGGCTCTTATATATTATAAAAACGCTTATTACAACAAAAGTATAAATCTGTTAAAAAACATCAAAAACAAAGACGTCAGCAAACTACTTGCTTTTAATTACTATAAATTAGGAGATTATAAAAATGCCAAAAAATACCTATATAAAACATTAGAAGCCGATCCTAAAAATATAGAAGCATTAAAATATATGATAAACATTCAGGAAAAAGAACACAATAAATTTTTATTACAGTATTTTAAAGAACAATTAAAGGAACTTAAATGAACTTTGACGAAATAGTTCAAAAATCCGAAATAATTTTAATCGAAGGCGGTAAAAAACAGGGAAAACTGAGTTTAGCCCTTTACAAGTGCGAAAATGAAAAAACAGTTATTTTTTCCGCTTACAACAAACCTATATTTTTAAAAAGACTTAGTGCTATTTCTAACCTGAAAGACGATAAAATTCAAAATGTGCTGAGTAAACTTAAATTTTTTACCCTTAAAGAAGACTGGCTGGAGTATAAAATCAAATACGGGTATGATTTTCTGCTAGAAGACATAAAAAGAATAATAAAAGAATATAATCCGAAAAATGTCATATTTCACAGGCTTGATATGATATTCGGGTCGCATATAAACGACAACACTTCTATCTTTATGGAAAAACTTATCTCTTTAAAAGAAAATTTTGACTGTAAGTTTTTTATAACCGTTATTCCAAACGAGGAATATGAAACGATAATAGAAACAATAGAAGATTTCAGCGACTTAAATATTGAGATAAAAAAAGAAAATGAAAGAATTATTTATATAAAAAACTCTATTTTTCCGGTAACACCGGATAAATACTTTTTTAAATACGAAAACGACAAAATAAAAATATATCCTGTGGAAACACAGATAAAATCATCAAAAAACATCCACATTTTACTTATTACGGATAAAAAAGAACTGATAGAACTTCATCAATATATATTTGGGAAAAAAGGCTTTTTTATAGACATTGCAACCAGCATGTCAGATACGATAAACAAAATTTTAAGCGGTCCGGACATAATAATTTACAATCCAAAAGACGAAAAACTGGATTTAAGCGTATGCAACACTATCAAACAGCAAAAAATACCTTCAAAACTTATTTATATCACTCAATCCGAATATGTAAGGATGGAAGATAAAATGAAAGCCATCGAATCCGGATGCTATGAAATGTTTCCTTTGAATTTCACGCTTGGCGAATATATTCTTGAAATTGAAAAAATGATAGGCACCAATTTTTATACGAATATTCTAAACAAACTTTTAACCAACAAAATAGTAAACAATATAAAACATTTTTGCGATGTTATTGATTCTATGTATGAAGAAAGAGTTTATTTTACCGTTCTAAAATTCAAATCCGACCATAATCCTGAAAACATAAGAAAAAAACTAAGAAGCACCGATATTATATATTATGATGCAAAAACGAAACAGTATATATTATGTCTAATAAACATAAGAAAAATGAATATAGACCCGGTTTTAAACAAACTGTTTGAAACAAAACCGGATATTTTGATTATAGAATCGACACAGTGGAATGAAAAAAAAGAGGAGATATGTAAATGAAAAAGCTTATAATACTGCTTTTATGTGTAATTGCATGGAGTCTTAATATTGACATACATTCGCTTGAAAACGAGCTGCAAAAACATCCAGAAGATATCAAAAACCGTTTGGTAGCGGCCAGTTATTATATCGAACACAATAATTATGCCAAAGCTCAAAAATACTTAACGGAAGTTTTAAAAAAAGAGCCTAAAAACAAATATGCCTTAAAACTGAAACAAAAAATTGAAGCCGTTTATTTATATGAAAAGGTCCTAAAGAAATACAAAGATATAAATACCGCTTTTAACGATTTATATGAAAAGCAAAAATACAAAGAACTATTACATCTGTATAATGCTTTAAAAACTCTCTCAAAAACCTCTCAAATAAATGAAAACAACAAATTAAATATTGCCAGAGTCGCAATGTGGGAAGGGAAATATGATCTTTCTTTAAACATTCTTTCCAGATTAAAAAACAAAAAAACGCTTGATTATTACGAAATAAAAGCTTACGACCTTTACTATAAAGGCGATTACAAAAACGCTAAACGGTATTTTCAGACACTGTTTCAAACTACCGGAAAAACAGAATATGCAAAAAAACTCCTTGATATATACTTTTATTTAGGAGAAACCGATTCGGCACAAAAATTACTTCTTTCATTAAAAAGAACTCATCCAAAAATTGCAAAAGAATACGAACAAAAAATAACACAGATAAAGCAAAAAAGATTAAAAACCCTTGAAAAACAGTATGAAAAAAACCCTAACTTTTCAAATCTGCAGCAACTGGCTTACGCACTTTTTGAAACATCTCACAAAAAAGCAATTGATTTGGTTAAGGACTATATTAAACAAAAACCTAATGACAAAAACGCAAAAATATTTTTGGCACAGCTTTTAAGCTGGAGCGGCAACAACGAAGAAGCTTTAAAATATTTAAAAGAATTTCAAAACTCAAACGATATGAAAGCCAAGCTTTTATTTGGAAAAATATTGGCATGGCAGGGAGAATACGACAAAGCGCTGCTGTTTTTAAGCGATGTTTACGAACACGGCAGCCCTTCTCAAAAATATGAAGCTAAAAAAATGCTTGGCTTTATCGCCATGTGGCAGAATCAAAACTCAAAAGCAAAAAAAATATTTACATCTTTACTAAAACAAAATCCCAAAGATGAAGACGTCATAGAAGCTTTAATGGTTTTAAACCATAATATTAAACCTTTAATTGCCAAATATGAAAAACTTCTGAAAAACAATCCCGGTAACGAAGAATATATATTAAAGCTGGCAGATTATAATTATATGCTTAACAATTATGAAAAAGCCGCATATTATTATGAAAAATACTTAAAAATACATCCGGAAAAACTGGAAATTTATAAAACACTTGGAGATATTTACCTAAAACTGAAAAACTTCTATAAAGGATTCGGAGACCTCGAATACTACGCCAGCTATAAAAACACAAAAGAAGCCTATCTTGATCTTGCAAAAAGATATTACTGGAACGGATTTAACAAAGAAGCCCTTAAAGTACTGGATGAACTATTGAAAAAATATCCTAATTATCAGGACGCCCTCATTTTAAAAGCCAAAATTTTGAAAATAAATCCTAGATTCGTAAATTCAAGCAGTGCCGCAACTATAGACGAATATTATGCTAAAAGAAGCGAAAAAATACTGGCACTGGGTGACAGGGCTTATTTTGCAAATTTATATAAAAGCGCATCAGACTATTATAAAGAATATCTTTTCTTAAAACCTAACGATTACGACGTAAGAGAAAAATACGCTTACGCGCTTGAAGCATCAAAAGAGTATGCAAAAGCCGCCGGAGAATTTTATCTATTAATGTGGTATAAAAAAACACCTCTTATAGAATACCACTACGCCTACAACCTTCAAAAAGCGGGCAAAATCCAACAAGCTAAAAAAATATACGAAAAGCTTCTTAAAGAAGTGCCAAAACCTCTTCCTGGTTTTTTGAAAACGTTTATAAACGACTGGAAAAACGCATGGGAGAGTATGAACTTTAATAAGTATGCTTCCTTTTACGACAAATCCATTTCTCAAAAACTGTACTGGCGACTTAAAAAACAGTCAATATTCAAAAGAGCCTCTTTTATCAGCGTAGGTATATATGACCCTATACTTTTATCCAAAAAAGGAAATATTTATACAGTAAGATTTTTTCAGGTATACGCCTCTAAAATAAAAAAAGACAAAGGATATAAAACGCTTGAGATAAAATGCGACAATCAACAACAGTGTAAAATAATCAAAGAAAGCTGGACTCCGGGAACATACACTCCTTACAATCCTGACAACTCTTTGGAAAAATATATTAAAGACAATCTCAATGAAATAAACAGCACAAAAAAAACGGAAATAAAACTCACGAACAAAACCTTTCCTAAAAACGGTAAAAACTATACTCCAAAAACCCAAACGGCCCAGCAGACCAACACCGACGACATAAAAAAACAGGACATCGTCCTTGCGTCAGATCTTACACTGCATCCCCAAAGCGAAAAACTGGCTTTGGATTACACTTATTTGAAAAAAGAAAAAGCCACGGTTAAAAACATTATCCAGCAGGATTTGAAAGCGTCAAACAATAAAGCATACAATTGGGAACTTTACGGATATATAAACTATTTCAAAGACAATCAAAACACTGATATGTT
>Ga0256843_1000598_pt1 | contig 30498 bp, 31 predicted proteins | sample AlvinellametaG_FD_191572 | JGI IMG/M metagenome (GOLD analysis project Ga0256843, IMG submission 191572) | Pompeii worm associated microbial communities from hydrothermal vent at the East Pacific Rise, Pacific Ocean - Alvinella | ecosystem: Host-associated > Annelida > Integument > Unclassified ...
GATCAAACTCTCCATTAAATTAACAGATTGTTTCAATCCCAAAAATCAAAGTTATTACGTTGACTCTTGTTTTATAACATGGTATTATTCATACCCTTTGGGTTTATAACATATCAAATGCAAAATTTCTCATTCTACATTTTCAATTGCTCTATTATTTATTTATACCCCCTCGGGTATGCTACTTATCTCTAAGCTCTCTATCATCTCTCAAACTCGTCTCCCCCGTTTGAGGATTGAAAGTATATTATATTTTATATCCATTGTCAAGTAAATTCACCGTTTTTTTTGGGTTTTTGTGAAAAAAGAAAAATAGAAAAGATTATTTTTTGAAATAATCCTGGATAGATTTGACTTTTTCTTCGCTGGTTTGCAAAAATTCTATAGCTTCCACAGCCGCAAATGCCGCGGCTATTGTCGTAAAATAAGGAATTCCTTGATTTAATACTTCGCGTCTTATAATCTTGGCGTCGTCTTTACTCGCTTTATTATCGCTTGTATTAATCACAAGCGCAATCTCTTCATTTTTAATCATATCTACAATATTAGGTCTTCCTTCACTGATTTTAAGCACTCTTTCACACTCTATTCCCGCTTCGCTTATTACTTTATAAGTCCCGCTTGTAGCCGCTATTTCAAAGCCCAATTTTTTAAGTGCGCTTGCCAAATCGGGGGCAAATTCTTTATCTATATTTGTTAAAGAGATAAATACTTTACCTTGGATAGGTAGAAAGTTTTTACAAGCCGCTTGAGATTTCGCAAAACTTTCTCCAAAACTTTCACTTATCCCCATCACTTCACCGGTAGATTTCATCTCTGGTCCCAAAATCAAATCAGCCCCGGGCAGTTTATTAAATGGAAATACAGCTTCTTTAACGGCAATATGCCCTTTAAATTTCGGTTTAAAAACATTACCGTCAAACGTTACTACCGAGAATTTATCATAAAAGCCAAGTGCTTCTTGTAATATTTTTCCATTGTTAATTTTTGGATTATACGCCAAATTCCACATTACACGCGTTGCCACTTTTGCAAGAGGTATACCTGTGGCTTTTGATACGAAAGGCACCGTTCTACTTGCTCTTGGGTTAACTTCGATTAAATAGAGTTTATCTCTGTGAAGAGCGTATTGGATATTTAAAAGTCCTTTAACGCCGAGTTTAAGCGCGATTTGTTTGGTAGCGTTTTCGATTTCTTTAAGTTTCTCTTCACTAATGCTAACCGTCGGAAGCGAACAAGCACTATCCCCTGAGTGAATTCCGGCTTCTTCTATATGCTGCATAACTCCGCCGATATATACTTCTTTGGTGTCGCTGATTGCATCTACGTCAAGTTCTATAGCTCTATCAAGAAACTTGTCAATTAATACGGGGCTTTCGTTTGACACGCTTACAGCTTCGTCCATATAAGCTTTTAGTTCATCTTCATTATAAACTATTCTCATAGCTCTCCCACCAAGGACATAGCTTGGTCTGACAAGCACTGGATAGCCGATATTTTCCGCGATTTTAAACGCTTCTTCTTTTGTAAACGCAGTCCCGTTTGCCGGCTGGTTAAGTCCCAATTCTTCAATAAACGCCGAGAATTTTTCTCTATCTTCGGCTGTATCTATTACCTCAGCGGACGTTCCTATTATATTTGCGTTTATTTTACTCAAACCTTTTGCAAGTTTAAGGGGAGTTTGTCCGCCAAATTGGACTATTACTCCTTCTGGTCTTTCCAATTCAACTACGTTTCTAACTCTTTCAAACGTAATAGGTTCAAAATAGAGCACGTCACTCGTATCATAATCCGTCGAAACGGTTTCGGGGTTACAATTATACATAATCGTTTTCACACCTAAATCTTCAAGGGCAAATGCGGCATGAACGCAACAATAATCAAATTCAATTCCTTGCCCTATTCTATTCGGACCTCCTCCCAAGATAAGAACTTTTTTGTCATTTTGCAAGTCACTTTTTCTTAAAGGAACGTTTTTAGTAACGTTAACGGTTGAATAAAGATAGCTCGTAGTCGTATCAAACTCAGCCGCACACGTATCAACTTCGTTATAATCTATTGCTATTCCCAATTTTTTTCTTGCTTTATATACCTCTTCTTCGGTTTTATTTATCAATTTAGCCAACATTTTATCGCTAAAACCGTATGTTTTTGCTTTTCTTAAAAGATCTTCGTTTTCTAAAATTGAAGGGGTTATATCTTTTTCAAGTTCGATTATTTCCTTGATTTGATTTAAAAACCACGGGTCGATTTTACATAAATCAAAAATTTCACTCACACTTTTACCCCTTCTAAACGCCTCGGCTACGTAAAGAAGTCTATTTTCATTTGGAATTCGTATGTTTTTAACAAGATTTTCTTCATCACATTCTATTTTTTCAAATCCATCAAGCCCGGTTTCAAGGGAATATAGAGCCTTTTGGACGGACTCTTTAAACGTCCTCCCTATTGCCATTACTTCACCTACACTTTTCATAGAAGTGGTTAAAGTCGAATCGGCGGTAGGAAATTTTTCAAACGTAAATCTCGGTATTTTAGTTACGATATAATCAATTACGGGTTCAAAACTCGCCGCAGTGCCCGTAATATCGTTTTGAATCTCATCAAGCGTATATCCGACTGCCAAAAGAGTCGCAATTTTTGCAATAGGATATCCGGTCGCTTTACTTGCAAGAGCCGAACTTCTACTCACCCTTGGATTCATTTCGATTACTATCATTCTTCCGTTTTTGGGATTTACGGCAAATTGAACGTTACTCCCTCCGGTATCAACACCGATTTCTCTAAGAATCGCAAAAGAGGCGTCTCTCATTTTCTGATACTCTTTGTCAGTCAGCGTCAATGCCGGAGCGACAGTAACACTATCACCCGTATGCACCCCCATAGGGTCGACGTTTTCTATAGAACACACTATGATACAGTTATCATTCCTGTCCCTGATAACTTCCATTTCATACTCTTTCCAGCCGAGCATAGATTCAAGAATTTCTATTTCATTAATAGGGCTCGCTTCTATTCCCGTTTTGGCAAGCGCTTTAAACTCTTCCATATTATACGCCACACCGCTTCCGAGTCCTCCAAGCGTATATGCAGCTCTAACTATTAAAGGAAACCCGATATTTTTAGCAATTTCGACAGCTTCATCAAGAGTATGAGCAGTTTCGCTTTTAGCTAAATCGAGTCCGATTCGCTCAACCGCTTTTTTAAATTCTTCTCTATCTTCCCCTTTTTTAATCGCCTCCGGATTAGCCCCTAAAAACTCAATCCCTTCGAGCATTCCTTTTTCATACATTTCCATTGCCACGTTAAGAGCGGTCTGCCCTCCCATTGTAGGAAGAATAGCATCAACGTTTTCTTTTTCTATAATTTTTGCCACCACGTCCGCGGTAATCGGTTCGATATATGTAGCGTCGGCAAATTCCGGGTCGGTCATTATTGTTGCCGGATTGGAATTTACAAGCACAACTCTATATCCGAGTGATTTTAGTGTTTTTGCGGCTTGAACGCCTGAATAGTCAAATTCGCAAGCTTGTCCTATTACGATTGGACCGGAACCTATCAGCAGTATGGTCTTAATATCTTCTCTTTTTGGCATACGGCACCTTTTTTATATGTAATTATACCTTAAAAATAACAATTATAGCTTCATAAACACTATTTGCGAATTTTTTAATTTCAATAAAACACCGCTTAAATTTAATAATAAAAATATCCTACTATAAATATCACCATACAAATTCCTACCGTTATTAAAGTCCCGAGAGTAAACTGACTCATATTTTTTGAAAAAATAATAATTAAAACTTCTAAAAACAAAAAAGAAAACAAAAGTTTTTTTGAAAGACTTTTTAAATTCTTCGCACTTGTTAAAAATGCTTCGAAAATCGATTGAATCACAAATGTAACTAAATCCGTCATAAATCACCCTATTATTTTTATAATAATTTTTGGTAAAAAAATAGATACAAATGTAATTCCAAAAACAAATAAGGACATATAAACCATAGGTTTTTCCTTATGTAACTTTTCAAGAAAATCAATATCCGTCAAGTACCGAAATAAAATATAAAAGATAAAGAAAAAGAAAGAATAGTGATTAGCTCTTAATATTTTACATAACACAGTTGTAATCCTTCTAACTTTCAATACAATCCTTATTAGGATTTTATCTTAAATTTTTTATATTAGCAAATTAGCAAAACCACATATTTTTTTGAGTTTTAATTTAATGTATAATTCCACAAAAAAGGTCTAAATTGAATCTACCTCCCAAAATTGAAACATTAAGACTTGCAAGTGTATTTAACAAAAAAACTCGTCAACAAGCTCGACAAAAACTAATTAAAGACAAAAAATATCTTTTGGAATGTTTAAAAGAAGACGTCAGAGATGATATCGTTTTTAGAAATTACGAAGATTATATGGTATCGGTAGTTTTAGAACAAAATGGCAAAATAAAAAGATTTAAACCTATAAAAAGGCAAAAAGTATTTTCAACAAAAGAATTTTTAAGATTATATGTAAATGACTTAAACGCTACGCCCGACGAATATAAAATCAACAAAATAGGAGTATTCGATACCGAAACCACCGATATTTACGGTTATATAATCTCATATGCCTTCGTTATTCAAGATATGCAAACACTTCAAACCCGGGAAATACACGAATTTTTAAATCCCAAAGCCAAAATTAGTGAAGAAGCATATGAAGTCCATAAAATATCTCAAGAGGAGTTAAAAGACAAACCCTCTTTCAACGAAAAAAAAGAGGAATTTTTAAATATTTTCAAATCGGTTGACATGATTGTAGGTCACAACGTTTTATATGATTTTGGAGTTTTAAAAAGAGAACTCGAACGTTCATCTCATTATCCAAACATAATAAATATACCTATATTTGATACAATGTATTACTCAGCCGACGTAGTAGTGCTCGAAAAGAAAAAGATGCCTCGTCTCGAAGAGTGTGTTGCTTATTTTTTCGGCAAACAAAACATTAAATACCACGACGCATTGGAAGATGTTAAAATGACACTCAAAGTATTCAACAGATTATTGGAGGAAAAATAATGACGATATTTCAAAGCATAATATTAGGTATGGTAGAAGGGATTACGGAGTTCTTACCTATCTCTTCAACCGCGCACATGATTATTGTTTCAACCCTTTTGGGTCTTAAACAAACAACACAAAACGTTGCATTCGAAGTAATTATCCAGCTTGGAGCAACGCTTGCGATTGTTTTAATATACCTTGAAAAAATAAATTTTAAAGAAATAAATCTTTGGAAAAAGGTCCTTTTAGCTTTTTTACCATTGGCAGTTATCGGCTTTTTATTAAGACATCAGATAAAAGAGATGTTTGATATCAAAACGGTGGCATATATGTTTATAATCGGAGGTATTGTCTTTTTTATCGTAGAAAAAATCTACTCCGAAGAAAAAGTAAAAATTAACGACGTAGAAAAAGTAGGCATAAAAGAAGCCCTTATAATAGGGTTTTTTCAAGTTTTCGCCCTAATACCCGGGACCAGCCGAAGCGGAGCCACGATAGTAGGAGGAATGTTAAGCGGATTGAGTCGTAAAACGGCGGCGGATTTTAGTTTTTTACTCGCAATTCCAACTATGTTTGCGGCAAGCGGTTATGAGCTTTTAAAAAACATTCACTCCTTTTCCGACCAAAACATCTCTACGCTTATTGTAGGATTTGTAGTCAGTTTTTTTGCAAGTTACGCTGCGGTTAAGTTATTTTTAAAATATGTCGGGAAATATACATTAAACACTTTTGGTATATACAGAATAATATTTGGGATTTTATTATTGTATCTTATTCACAAAGGAGTTATCTCTTCTTAATCCGCCATAAAATACTTAATAGCCAAATAATAAGCAAAATAAATTAAAAACAAAAACAACAAAAAAGAAAAAAGAGGATAAGAAATAAAGGTACTCACCAAAGCGAATATTGCGACAAAAAGTATAAAAAGTTCGAATATTCCAAACATTATCTTATTTAGAATTTCGAACTTCATTTTAAATCATTTCGTAAAATTGTCTAAAGATATATTTTGCGTCCCTTGGTCCGGGAGAGGCTTCCGGGTGATGCTGGACGGAAAATACTTTTTTATTTTTATATTTAACGCCTTCAATCGTATTATCAAAAAGGTTTTTATGAGTAACTTCGGCGATTTGTTCTATCTCTTTTGGGACGTTATAGTTGTGATTTTGTGCGGTAATTTCTACTTCCGGATATTTACCTATAAAATTCTTAACCGGGTGATTACCCCCATGATGTCCGAATTTAAGTTTGAATGTTTTATATCCGTGTGCTATGCTTAAAAGCTGATGTCCCAAACATATACCGAACATCGGCACGTTTTTTTCAAGCAACGCCTCGATTTTTTTATGAATATCTTTTAAAATAAGCGGGTCTCCCGGACCGTTACTTAAAAACACTCCTTGGATTTCTCCGTTTTCGTATCTTTTTACAACTTCTTCAACCGGCGTAGAGGCGGGAATTACTATACACTCCATTCCGGCTTGGGTTAATTCGTTTAATATGTTTCGTTTTACTCCGAAATCGTAAACGATTATTTTTTTATCGGTATTTTTCGGTTTATATCTAAATTCCAAATCGTCCCACGCTCCGGTGGAATGGATATATTCTTCTTTAGTGCTGACCTCTTTTATATAATCAATTTCTTGAATGGTAGGAGAGGAATTTAAAATTTTTTCAAGTTCGTTTTTATCGTGAATTTCACTTGAAGCTATCATCATCATAGCTCCCTCTTTTCTTATCGTCTTTGTTAAATATCTCGTATCAATCTCGCTAATCCCCAAAACGTTTTGAGATTTTAAAAACTCCCCCAAACTCTCTTCGCCTCTAAAATTGGAATAATTTTCTACATATTCCCTAACAAGCACCCCCTTAAGCCACGCACCCTTACTCTCCATATCGTCTTTATTTACTCCTACGTTTCCTATTTGCGGCATGGTAAAAACAACAAACTGTCCAGCGTAGCTTGGGTCGGTAATAATTTCTTCATATCCGGTCATAGAAGTGTTAAATACAATTTCGCCTACCGCCGTCCCTTCGCTTCCAAAACCTTTTGCTTCAAAAAAATCCCCGTTTGCCAATAAAACGCTAATTTTCATATTATCCCTTTAAATCAAACCTCTTTTTTTCAACTCTTGTTCGTAAAGTCTGTTAAACACAAGCTCAAACTCTTCACTGCCGGGGACTAACGGTCTTTTATAATTTTCTATTTTTTTATACACGCTGTCTCTTGCTTCAAGTTCTCTATTTAAAAATTCCATAATCGATTTAAAAATAATATTTTTAATTTTACCATCTCTTACATCATAATCAATCAACTCTTTATCCCATAACTCTTTTACCAAATAGTGTGCCAAATCGTCGATTCGTTCGTCTCTTTTTAGATTAAAGCCTTCTTCTTCGGCTACTTTTTTTTTGATTAATTTAAACACTTCTCTTCTATCAACGTCATAAAAAAGAAATTCGTTTTCTTCTTCCTGTCTGGATAAAATTTCTCTGGCTTTGTCTTCTATTTCCCTCTCCCACGCAACATCATCAGCTATAATTTCTTCAATCTCTTTTGTTGCGTTATCGATTCCGTGAGGATATGTCACAAATCCGCTATTTAATAAATCAATACTTATTTTTCTCGCAAGAAAAGGCACTTGGGCTTCTTTTATAAGCATACTCAACCTTTTTTTAAAATTATATCAAAACTAATGAATAAACCCGCCTTTTTTTAAAATCTTTTTTCCGTTATATTCGTTTGCAAATGTTACAGCCTCATACGCTTTTTCACCCTCTACCAAAAAGATTGTACTTCCTTGATTTTCAAATATTCCTCCGCTTCCTATAATCCGAGCTTTTAAGTTAAAAAGAGTTTCAAAAGCCTCTATTTCGGTAAAAACTTCACCTTTGAAAAACCTAAGCGTAGCGATTTTTTCTCCGGTTGCAAAATCTACGTTTTGAGAGACGGGCTCAAAATGCGGAATTAATTTTTCATGACCTACCGGTATAATAATCTCACTTCCAAGACACGCCGCTTTTACATAGAAATTACCGTATGTCCCTCCCTTTTCATCGGCGGCAAATACGGCGGCGCATTTATCATCTCCCTCATACCAAAGCGCATTGGCTCCTTTTATCAAAACACTATTTTTATCCATACGAAATTCGGAAATATCAATTACTTTTCCATCTTCCAAAACAATCGGTTTATCCCTAAACCGAGTTACGTTCAAGGCACTATTTACATTACACCCCGCACAATATAGCCTATCTAATTCGATACCCAAATGATATAAAACATATTCATTCGTCGAGCCGTATGCGATATAGATACGCTTCGAAAAATCAAGTTTTTTTATCAAAGCTCGGGCTATTAAATGTTTGGCTCCATCAACGCTTAGAAGTATTTGGGCTCGTTTCATTAGCGTCTTCTCCTTGCTGTAGCATTTGAGTTAACATTGCGGCTTTTTGAGGGTCCATTTTGGCTAAAATTTTCGCCATAATTTTTGGTTGCAGTTTTTGCAAAATTTCCAAAGCGTCTTTAGGTTTCATATTGGAAAGAATCTGTGCGGCGTTATTAGGGCGCATCTTCGCATAGCTTTGAGTAATCTTATCCATTTTTGCTGATTTTATCTCTTCTAAAAGTTGTTGTTTTTGACGAATTAATTCTTCAATACGTTTTTTTTCATCTTCTATTTTGGCTAATGTGGCGTTAAGTTCTTTTTGTTTTTGCTCGAGCATCTTCTCTTTTTTCTTTACAAGCGCCAAATAGGTGTTTTTCAACGCTTCAAAAGCTTCTTGTCGTTCTAAAAGCTGTTCGGCTTTGGCTTCGAGTTCGGCTTTTTTTTGCTCGAAAATCTCATAACAGTCCAATAGTTTCTGTTTATCGACGGCAAAAAGAAAAATAGGAAGTAAAAGTATTAAAATTCTCAATATCGACTCCTAATAAATTTCGCCTAAAATATCTCCTACTTCAACTTTGTCTTGCTGATTTAAGTATTTAAAATGGTCTTTGCCAAAAAAAAGTAAAATCGAACTGCCAAATTCAAATCTTCCAAGTTCGTCGCCTTTTTTTAACTTTATAGGTTCTTTATATTCAAAATAGGTAATTTCGTTATAATCTTTTTGAAGCTTTTCATCAAAATTCATGTGAATTTTACCGACTATCATCGCTCCGACGGCAACAAAGTAGAAATATCTCTCTTTTTTATCTTTGCATTTTAAAACAACTCTTTTGTTTTTGGGAAATACGAGTTCTTTTTCCAAATATGAAGGTTTTACCGGCATTAATTCTCCTGGAATATACGCCGCTTTTACTATTTCCATATCGATAGGGACATGAAATCTATGATAATCCGAAGGAGAAAGATACAAATTGACAAAATGCCCTTCTTTTAGATTGCTATCAAACGGTATCAAATCACGAAGTTTGTATTTTTTTCCTTTGATTTGGTAAACCTCTCCATCTTCTATATCATCATGAGCAATAACCACCGAATCGGAAGGACTAACTACAATATCTTCGTCTTCGTAAAATTCGATATATTTTTTTTGTCTAATAAACAAATCGTTTAACGTTTCATACTCGCAAGGATTTTCGGGTTGATATTTTTCCATTTCTATATTAAAAATTTTTACATACGTTTTATTGATAAAGCATTGGATAAATTTAGGAAATTTCGTTGTTGCAATTTTTACGACCGTTTGTGCGATTAATCGCGAGGGGCTCATTTTAATTCCACTCCTTTTTTTCCTTTTGTAATCTCACCTATTACGTATCCGTCGCAGTTTTCCAATACGTCGCGCACATTTTTTTCATCTACAGCAAGTATCATACCCACACCCATATTAAACGTCCTAAACATTTCCATTTCATCTACGTATTTACCCATAAACTCGAAAATAGGCAAAAGTTTGATTTTGTCTTTATAAACGACCGCTTTTAAATCTTCGCTTAACACTCTCGGAAGATTTTCGACTATCCCTCCTCCGGTAATATGAGCCAATGCGTTTATAAACGGTTTTAGTTTTTTAAATTCTTTTACATAAATTCTCGTAGGCGTCAATAAAATATCTATCAGTCTTTTACCTTCTATTTCATCGTCGAATTTCATATTCAATTTCTCAAAAAAAAGTTTTCTGACTAAAGAATATCCGTTTGAATGAATTCCGCTACTCGGAAGAGCAATTAAAATATCACCTTCTTTAACTTTAGGGTTTAACTCGTCTTCTTCGGCGATTCCTACGGCAAATCCCGCCAAATCGAAATCGTCTTTACTATACATTCCCGGCATTTCGGCAGTCTCTCCACCAATCAAAGCGCACTCGGCTTGTTTACAACCCTCGGCGATACCTTTTATTACGTCCGTAGCGGCGTCTACGTCAAGCTTACCGGTTGCGTAATAATCAAGGAAAAATAACGGCTCTCCGAAATTACAAATCAAATCATTCACGCACATCGCCACCAAATCTATACCTACGGTATCGTATTTTTTCGCGTCGATTGCGAGTTTTAATTTAGTCCCTACACCGTCAGTAGCGGAAAGAAGGACCGGCTTTTTGTATCCCTCGGGCATTCTAAAAGCCCCGGCAAAGCTTCCTATTCCGCCAATAACGTTTTGATTAAACGTCTCTTTTACAAGCGGTTTGATTCTATCTACCAGCGAATTACCCGCGTCTATATCAACGCCGGCGTCTTTATAGCTTATTTTCATTCCGAATCCTTGCATTCACAATAACAACTACCGAAAAGTTTATTTAATATTACCGTTGAAGGGCAAAAATCAAATACGAAATGTATAAATAACATAATCGACATAAAAGCAAGCATTATTAGACCGGCTAAAGAATACCCTTTTGCCAACAGCGCAAGTATAATTAACAAAAACAGACTCATCATCAATCTTTGGACTCTCTCGGCACACATCATTTTTTTCGTTTTCATTGCACTCCTTTAAAAAATAATTTTATTGACTTCCTGCATTTTTTCAGCCGCCATTTTTTCGGCTTTAACGTTTCCTTGATTTATTATATCCAAAATTTCGCTATTAGTTATAGCGGCTTTTTTTTCTCTAATCGGACTTAATAACAGATTCAAATTTTTTGCGCATCTTTTTTTACACTCTACACACCCTATATTTCCGGCTTTACACGCCTCTTCTATCTCTTTTACCTCATCATTATCGCTAAAAGCTTTATGATATTCGAAAACTATACAAACTTCCGGGTGTCCTGGGTCGGTTTTTTTGATTCTTGCCGGGTCGGTTTTTGCCTGGCGGACTTTTTGCCAAATCTCTCCTTCACTATCGTCCAAATAGATGGCGTTGTTGTAGCTTTTACTCATTTTTCTGCCGTCCAGTCCCGGTAATCTCGGAACTTCCGTCAAAAGCTCCTTAGGTTCGACAAAAATTTCTTTTTTGAACAGAAAATGGAATCTTCTAACTATTTCTCTGGCTATTTCCAGATGAGGCTTTTGGTCCTCGCCGATTGGGACCAAATCTGCATCGTAAAGAATAATGTCCGCCGTTTGTAATACCGGATAGGTTAAAAATCCCGCATTGTTTTTGTCTTTATATTCGACTTGAGCCATAGCATCTTTATATGTAGGATTTCTTTCAAGCCAGCTCACCGGTGTAATCATATTCAAAACCAAATAAAGTTCCGCGTGTTGTTTAACCGCACTTTGAATAAAAAGAGTCGCTTTATTGGCATCTATTCCGCACGCAAGCCACTCTTTTATCAATTCAACGCTTAATTCTTTTAAGTCCAACCCTTCGTCGTATTTAGTCGAAAGTGCATGCCAATCCGCCACGAAAAAAAACGTATCGTATTTTTCCTGTAATTCCAACCAATTTTTAATTACTCCCAAATAGTGACCCAAATGTAATTTACCAGTAGGTCTCATTCCGCTAACTACTCTCAAAACTTCGCTCCTATTTCTAAAAATAATCCTTTATATTTCAAACTCGTTTTATCATCTCCGTCTACGCCGTAGACGTCTTTATATCTGTATCCCGCTTTTACAAAAGGATTGATAGGTCCCACTATATCAAACGTATATTTAACAGCCGCGCTATAATCGTAATGATGATTGTCTTCGAATTTTGCCCATTTGACGTTTGCCAACAACGAAACGTTGTGGATTTGCATACTCTCCGCATGAGCGTAAAGATACGGCAATATAATTTGCCAATCGTTGTTTACCCATGTTTTTCTCACTCCTCCTCCTACACCGCTAATCGTCAGATTACCCTGCCAATAATCAACTCCCATTCCGGCTTCGATATCGGCAACCATAGGCTTAAATTCGTAAAAAAATGTAAAATCATAAGAATTTATATTTAGCTCGGTATCGGCATCGGTTAGAGCAGTGGGAATCTCAACGTCCCCGAAAACCTTAACACCTCCGGCTATATAGTTACTGTGTCCCGTCGTATCATATTTAGTATATTGAAATTTAACGTTAGGTATTAGAGGGATAGGAGAGATAAGTTTAGCCCAAAAATAAGGATTCGACTTATTTTTTAACCCAAAATCCCCCGTTTGATAATTTCCGTCAGTTTGAGCCGACGCATTATTAAAATAGTTAATCGTATTTCCGATTTTTACATATCCGTCGATTTTTTGATTAAAAAATCCAGCACCGGCACTAACACTTAACAAATCCGCATTTAACGCCCCTACTATACCCATTAAATAAATCAGTTTTTTCATGAGACCCCTTTTTAATTAAAATATTATCAAAATTTATTCCTATTCACCCTTCTTTCTTGGAATCAATACAATAGGCGAACCGCTAAAATCCTCTTTTTGACGTAAAAAATTCACCAAATAACGTTTATAAGAAAAGTGCAATTTATTGGAATTCATCACAAGCGCAATAGTAGGAGGTTTGGTTTTAAACTGGGTGGCATAATATATCTTGACCTCTTTGCCGCGTATATCGGTAGGAATTCTATGTCTTATAGTCGCTTCTTCTATCCATTTGTTAAGAGTTGATGTCGGAATCCTTTTGGAATAATTTTTAAACACCTTTATAATTTCATCTTTTAATTTGTTTATATTTCTTTTCGTTTTCGCGCTAACAACCAAAAACGGGGCAAAATAGAGATACTTGAATCTATAATAAACTTCTTTTTTAAATTCATGAAACTCTTTTGAATGTTCGTCCCATTTGTTCGCTACGATAATCACTCCGTTTTTATACTTATCAATCAGTCCTCCGATTTTTTCGTCAAGCTCTACAATACCTTCTTTTGCGTCTATTACCAATACGGCTATATCGGCTTCTTCAAGCACTTCTTGGGTTCGAATTAACGCATATTTTTCTATATCTTTGATTTTACTTCTTCTTCTTATACCCGCCGTATCTACAAACGTTATATTGTATCCCTCGTAATAGATACTTTCGTCAATCGGGTCTATGGTAGTCCCGTCGGTTTCGCTCACTATTGCTCTGTTTTCTTCTACAAGCGCATTTAAAAGCGAACTTTTACCCACGTTTACGCGTCCCACTATCGCCACTTTTATCTCTTTAAATTCTTCCAAATCATTCTCATCGCCATCTAATAATTCCTCTAACGGAATATCTTGAGAAAATTCACTGACCTCAAATTCTTTAGGCTTTTTAGGCACGAATTCTTTTAATCTCTCTATTAACTTTCCAACTCCTCTATTGTGCGCTACGGAAATAGGATATATTTCATCTGCACCGAGTTCGTAAAAGTCAAAAACGTTTTGCATCATTTTATCGTTGTCGATTTTATTAACGACTAATAGCAAAGGTTTATTTAATTTTTGCAAGTTTCTAAAATATTTGATCTCCTCTTCGTCCGGAATAGTTTTTCCGTCGACCATATATAATAAAACGTCGGCTTGTTTTGCTATTTCAAAAGCCTTCTCTTTTACTTTTTCAAATAATTCGTCTCTTTCTTCCAAGCCCCCCGTATCCAAAATCAAAATATCTTCAAGCTCGTCATCAAGAGAAATCTCCCTTTTTTTGATATCTCGCGTCGTTCCGGCTTTTTCGCTGACTATTGCGTCTCGTTTTCTCATTAATCTGTTAAAAAGCGAGCTTTTACCAACATTTGGCTTACCGAGTATTGCTATTTTTATCATTAATTCAAATCCTTTTTACAACTTATTTTTAATATTTTACCAGTTTCTTCGAAAAAATTTTCTTCCTTAGCTTTCCATGAAGCTTTTACAACTAAATTTTTCTCAAAACAGACAAAACATTCATCTATTTCTTTTTTTAAACAATTCAATACAACTTTTTTAAATGGTTATTTATGTCAAAACCTTTTACTTCACATTCGATTACATTTTCTTGTATCTTGGCAACTTTATCTTCTTCGCATTCATAAATTACAATATATTTACGATTCGTCTTTTTTTTCACACTCCACTTTTTATACTTCTTTTAATTTCTCTTAATTCTTCAAAAATTTCTTCGAATTCGTTTGAAACATCGTCTATTAAATTATCGTCTATCAATTTACCGTTAAAAAACGACTCCGCTCCACCATCATCAAAATAAAATGCTCCGAATTCTTTAGGATTAATCCAATATTCCTCGGAAATAATCTTATCTACTTCTTCTTTGCTTTTTTGAGAAATATTGCCTACTTCATAAGCGTATAACAAAATATTCAAACAATATAAAACATATGGAGAATGCGTTACGAAAACCACGGAATGAGAATTTTGAATCATAAATTTCACCACTTCAAATTGCTCTTTTGGGAAAAGGTTTAGTTCTGGTTCTTCGAGAATATAGCTTTTTTTATTTGCCATTATATTATTTTCTTTAAAAATAGAGTTCTTATTTTCATTAAAAAATTCCGCTACAAATTCTTTATCAATAGAATTTAAATATTCTAATGTCAAATATAAAGGGAGCAACGTCTGAATACCACCCATTGAATTTTTTCCTATAAAAACATTGACTTTTTTTAATTCCAACAACACGTTTTTAATAGGACCTACGTTTTTGATTTGCAAACGCTCCATTAAATACTATCCTTATAGCTTATCTTTTTACCGAGCAAATCTTTCATATGTATGTAATTATTCAAAGCGTTAATATAAGCTTTTGCGCTTGCAAGCATCGTATCTATGCTTATTCCATGCCCCATTACAGCCGGTTTGTTTTCGTCGAATATCACTTTTACCATTACTTTTGCAAGTGCGTCTTTACCTTCGGTTACGGCTTCGACTTTATAATCCATCAACCGTCCGCTAACTTTACTGATTCTATCTATTACTTTAAATACCGCATCGATAGTCCCTTCCCCTATCGCCGCGTCCATATAAACTTCCTCTTCAAATTTTATTTTAGCCGCGGCACTCGGCATTCCGTCGCTACAATCGCTTAATTGTAAAGAAATCAATTCGTAAACTTTAGGTGTTTTGTCTATAGCTTCGTTCATAATTGCTAAGATATCTTCATCGTATATCTCTTTTTTCTTATCTGCCAATTTTTTAAATTTAGCAAAAATCGTATTTAACTCGTCTTCCTTTATATCCGTAAACCCTAAAGATTCAAGCTTTTTCTTAAGTGCATGTCGACCGCTGTGTTTTCCCAACACTATGGTGTCTTTTACGTCAAGCCCGATATCTTCGGCTCTCATAATTTCATACGTCTCTTTATGTTTTAACACACCGTCTTGATGTATGCCGCTTTCGTGCGCAAACGCGTTTCTTCCCACAATGGCTTTGTTAGGCTGAGGTTCAATTCCCGTTACATTTGCGACTAAACGGCTTGTAGGATATATCTCTTTTGTATCTATTCTCGTATCGATTCCTTCAAACAAATCGCGCCTAACTTTTATAGCCATTACAATTTCTTCAAGTGCCGCATTTCCCGCTCTTTCACCCAAACCGTTTACGGTGCACTCTACCTGTCTGGCTCCGTTTAATACGCTATACAACGAGTTTGCCGTTGCAAGTCCCAAATCGTTATGACAATGAACGCTAAATATAATATCTTTAGGAAAATAATCCGTTAAAGTTTTAATCATCTCTCCCATTTCGGTAGGAAATCTGTATCCTACCGTATCCGGTATGTTGATGGTTTTCGCTCCGGCTTCAATTACCGCGGCAATTATCTCTTTTAAAAAGCCCATATCGCTTCTACCCGCATCTTCACAACTAAATTCAACGTCATCTACAAAACTTTTTGCATACTCTACCGCTCTAACGGCTCTTTTAATTACCTCTTCGGGGCTCATTCTAAGTTTATATTCCATATGAATCGGACTTGTCGCAATAAAGGTATGTATCCTTTTAAGAGGAGCCGGGGCTATAGCATCACCCGCGGCTTTTATATCTTTTTCCACGGCTCTGGCTAACGAACAAACCGTAGAATTCGTTACTTCTTTTGCTATCATATTTATTGCTTCGAAATCTCCCGGACTCGCCGCCGCAAATCCCGCTTCGATTATATCGACTTTTAATTTTTCAAGCTGTTTGGCTACTTTTATTTTTTCTTCTATCGTCATACTCGCACCGGGGCTTTGTTCGCCGTCTCGCAACGTAGTATCGAATATTTTAACCGTTTCCATTTTTATCCTTTATATTTATTTTCGATTTAGAAAGATTTTACAAAAAATCAAATATTTTGTCAATGGAAAAAATTTATCAATTAATCTTTTTTATCCTCATATAATTTTTTAATGCTCTAACCACCCCATATAATGCATACGCCGTTAATATCATGGAAGTAGCTTCTAACGGATACAAAAATATTACCGACGCTACTAATATTATTGCAATTAAAACCTTAAGAGCAATGCTTTTGTTTAGGTCTATTTTTTTAAAACTTGGATATCTAAAGTTACTAACCATTACAATCGAAAGCAACAATGCTCCGCACAATATCAAAATATCAAACCCGCTGTCGTAATTAATATCAAGCATTACCCAACTGCCTAATACCACCGCGGCTGTAGGGATAGGAAGCCCGATAAAATATCTCGGGTCGTTTTGTGCTGTTGTTACGTTAAACCTTGCAAGCCTAATAGCACCAAAAACCACGTAAAGTCCACTTATCAATGCACCAAATCTTCCGTATTTTTCACCTATCGCAAAAAACAACAACATTGCCGGAGCGACTCCAAACGCCACTATATCTGCGAGTGAATCGAATTCCACCCCGAATTTACTCGTAGTGTTTGTAAGTCTGGCAACCCTACCGTCAAGCCCGTCAGCTATTAAACTCAATATAATATAAATAAACGCCTTTTCAAATTTCTCTTGAGACGATGCGATAATACTCATTACACCAAAAAAGACACTTAACGCGGTAAAAAAATTCGGCAGTAGATAAACGAATTTAATTTTCATTCAAAAATCCTATTAACGTCTCTCCGGCTTTTACTTTTTGAAATTCAGTCACTTTTATATTGCTATCTTTAGGTATATACAAATCAACTTGACTACCGAAAATTATCATTCCGTAACGTTGAGAAAGCTTTACTTTACCCATTAAACCGAAATCCACTATTCTTCTTGTTATAAACCCGGCTATTTGATTTACCAATACTTTTTTGGTGTTTTCAAACAATACACGGTTTTGTTCGTTTAATTCACTTGCTTTTTCGTCGCTTAAATATAAAAAAGTCCCGTGAATAAACTCTTTTGCTGTTATTTCGCCTTCAATGGGACTTCTTTGGACGTGAACGTCGAACAAAGAGAGCCTGATTGAAATTTTTATCATATCTTCGTTTATAAGAGGTGCTTTACACGTAACTATTTCTATAATCTCTCCGTCGCTCGGAGAAATTATGGCGTTTTTAGATTCATCTTCGGGAATTCTTTCCGGATTTCTAAAAAAATAGATAAAAAAAGCAAATACAACAAACCACAATATTTGCCAACAAAGATTAAACCGAAACAGCAACGAAATAAAAAACAACCCTCCGCTAACTAAAATATAAGGATAACCTTCTTTAAGAATTAGTTCCGTTTTCCGTTTCATTGTCGCTCACTTCTTCGGGATTTTCGAACTCTTTGATAAGTTCTCTGACTCTTTCGCCTTCCAATACCTCTTTATCGTAAAGTTCTTTTACCATTTTTTCGATTACCGGTGTATACTTTTTAAGTCTGGCTTTTACTTCTTCATATCTGACTTTTAGAGTCGTTTTGATAAATTCGTCAACATCTTCTTGCAATTTTTCCGAATACTCCCTACTTTGTCCGAATCCTCCTCCTAAAAATCTATTCGACTGCTTTTCCAAAACCATAAGTCCGGCTACGTCCGTCATTCCGTATAACATTACCATCGATTTTATAATATCCGTCGCTCTTTCCAAATCATTCCCCGCACCCGTGGATATTTCACCAATAAAAATTTCTTCGGAGGCTCTTCCGCCAAGAAGCGTATCTACCTCGGCTAATAATTCGCTTTTTTGCATAAGATATTTATCTTCTTCGGGTAAATTAAGTGTATATCCCAAAGCCGCGAGTCCGCGCGGGACGATAGAAACTTTTTTGACTTTTCTCGCTTCGGGAGTAATCTCCGCTATTACCGCATGTCCGCTTTCGTGATACGCTACTATTTTTTTATCTTTCTCGTTTAGGCGTCTGCTTTTTTTCTCAAGTCCTGCTATCTGTCTTTCAACTGCTTCTACAAACTCCTCTTGATTTACCTCTTTTTTACCTTTCCTACCCGCCAGTAATGCCGCTTCGTTTACGATATTAGCCAAATCGGCACCCGCAAGACCGGCGGTCATTTTGGCGATTTCTTTTAAATCTACGTCTTTACCGGCTTTGATTTTTTTGACGTGAACTTCTAAAATTTTAACCCTGCCTTCAAAATCCGGTTTATCGACAAGCACCTGTCTATCAAACCTGCCGGGTCTAAGAAGAGCCGGGTCTAAAATTTCCGGTCTGTTTGTAGCCGCCAACACTATGACGGGTTCGTTTGAATCAAATCCGTCCATTTCAGCCAATAGCTGGTTTAGGGTTTGTTCTCTTTCGTCATTACCGCCCATCATACCGCCCGCGGCTCTGCTTTTTCCTATTGCGTCGATTTCGTCGATAAATATAATACTCGGAGCTTCTTTTTTGGCTTGGTTAAACAAATCTCTAACCCTTGCGGCTCCGACACCTACAAACATCTCAATAAAACTACTCCCGCTAACGGCAAAAAACGGCACGTCCGCTTCACCGGCAACCGCTTTGGCAAGAAGCGTTTTCCCCGTCCCCGGAGGTCCAACCAATAAAACGCCTTTTGGAATTTTGGCACCAAGGCTTATATATCTGTCGGGGTGTTTTAAAAAATCGACTATCTCTTTAACTTCCTCTTTCGCTTCGTCATTTCCGGCTACGTCATCAAACTTAACGTCCGGTTTTTCACTCTTAATCAAACCTTTCGCACTTCCTACACCCAAAACGCCGCCCATGCCTTTTTGGACTTTGCTTGCTAAAAACATCCAAATGGCGAAAAAGATAAATATCGGAATAATCCAACCAAATATCAAATCGTTTAGCCAATTACTATCGTTAATCGCCCCATAAGGAATGTTGTTTTTATCCAAAATAGGAATTAACGTCGTATCTCCCGGGACTTTTTCGACCGTTACGATTGCCCCGTCTTTTAATTTGGCTCTAATTATTCTTTTACCTATCGCTACATATACGAGTTTTTTCTCTTTTGCAAGTTTTTTAATATCCGAATATGTAAGTCTTATGATTTTTTGATTTCCGTTAACCAGTTGCGTCATACCATTACTCGCACTCGGCGCCAAACTTCTAAAAACCACTACGATAACTATTGCAAAAACTATAAATAACAATAACGGATTATTATTAAAAAAATTATTATCGTTTTGTTTTTTTGCCATCTATTTCCTTTTTAAAATTAATGTAACCCACTCGTTTTCCCTAATCTCCTCTATTAATTCGAAATCACCGTATTTTTTTGCGACTTTATCTTTATATTTATCTATAATCCCCGATAATATAAGATATTTGCCACTTCTTTGCTTTAATTCGCTTGCAATAAACACCAAAACGTCCGCTATTATATTTGCTATTACTACATCATATTTTTTATTGCTTTTATTGGCGCTTCCTTCCCATATATCGTTATATTCAACGCCGTTTAATCCAAAATTTTCTTTCGTGCTTTTAACGGCTAAAGGGTCCGTATCACAAGCGTCCACTGTAGCGCCGAGTTTTGCCGCCACTATAGAGAGTATGCCGCTTCCGCACCCAACGTCCAATACCTTATCGCCTTTTTTAACGTATTTTTTCAATGCTTTAACGCAACTTTTAGTTGTTTCGTGATGACCGCTTCCAAACGCTAATGCCGGGTCTATCAAAATATTGATTTTATCTTTTTTAGGTTCATACCAACTCGGGTGAATATAAAAATCCTCTATCTCTACCGGTGTTACGGATTGTTGATACGTTTTAACCCAATCTTTATTGGACTTTTCTTCTATTTTGATTTCCAAATCTATTTTCGTATCAAAAATTTTTTCTAACGCTTTTACATATTCTTTTAATTCTTCGATTAAAGAATCAAACAACTCTTCGGACCGTAAAATAAACGTATCGTCTTTCTCTTCAATGCCGTTAAAGAATCGTTCCATCAAAAAATTTAAAATCTCGTCTTTAAAAGAGGAGACTTTAATTTCTAACTGATAATATTTCTCTCTCATTGACTACCAAGGACGGCTTCAAGCTTATCTTTTAACACTTGAGGGGTAAAAGGTTTTACTATATAATTGTTAACACCCGCTTTCAACGCCGTAATAACCTCTTTTTTACCACCTTCGGTAGTTACCATGATAATCGGAGTCTCTTTATCGACTTCCCTGATTTTTTTAACAAGTTCGAGTCCGTTCATATTAGGCATATTCCAGTCGGTAATGATTGCGACTAAATTATCTTTTTCGTTGTTATACGCTTCCCACGCTTCTACACCGTCCGCCGCCTGGACCGTATCTTTAAATCCCAATTTCCCCAACGTATTCACTATAATTCTTCTCATTGTAGAAGAATCGTCGACTACTAATATTTTTCCCATTAATTCTCCTTTAAAATTTTTTCCAAATCTATTTTTCCTTCATAAAACGCTTTTCCGACTATTACGCCGTATATATTATTTGCTTTTACTTTTTCGATATCTTCGACCCCGGCTACTCCGCCGCTTGCTATCACGGGCTTTTTGCTTGCTTTTTCTATTTGTTTGATAAAATCGATATTTAACCCGCTAAGCATTCCGTCTTTATTAATATCTGTTGCAATTATACACTCTATTTTCGAATTTTCATAAATTTTAGCCAATTCTTTAGCTTCAATTCCCTCAGTCTTATCCCAACCGTCAATCGCAACATAACCGTCTTTTGCGTCTATTCCCACGGCTATAGGATAATTATCGGCAAGTGAGATGACTTTTTGAGGGTCTTTTGCCGCAATACTACCTAAAATCACTCTATTTATTCCCAAATCTAAATATCTTTTTATCGTCTTTTCATCTCTAATACCGCCTCCGAGTTGAATTTTTAAGTCGGTATTTTTTCTTATTTTTTCTATTTGAGCCAAATTTTTAGGCTCCCCCGCAAACGCTCCGTTTAAATCCACGATATGAAGCCACTTCGCACCCATATCTTCGAATCTTTTGGCAAGCTCCCACGGTTCGTCGCTGTATATTTTTGCGCTATCCATTACTCCTTTTGTGAGTCTGACGGCTTTACCGTCTTTTAAATCTATTGCGGGAAAAACTATCATTTTTTACTCCTTAAATTTCTTTTAAATCCAAAATATTTTTAAAATTTTTTTCTCTCAATCCCTCAATTAACTTTTTATCTCCCGTCAAAAGCGGAGCGTTTAAATACAAACTCAGTGCTACAAAATGTAAATCTTTAATATCTATATCTTTAACAAATTCATAAGCATTTTTCAAATAAATTGAAGGTATAAATTTATCATCTACAATTACAATACGTTTTATCAAAAATTCATAAATATCTTGTAACTCGGAATTTTTAGAATATTTTTCTATTTTATTTTTATATTTAAATAATTCGATTAATAAATCTTTTGGTGAATATAATTCATATCTAAAAATTTTGGTTTCTATTTTATGCTTTAACAATAAAGAAAACACAATATTAGTATCAATCACTAATTTCAATCTTAAGCCTTTTTAAGGTCTCTTTTGCCCTAATCCTCAAATCTTCATTCACACTTTCCATAATCTCATCTGCAATCTTTTTCGGAACATTAATATCTTTTACATTTTTTTTAAATTCAAGCGACTCAATAATATCTCTATATTCCTCAACTTCATCATAAGGAATATCTATTTCGATATACTTTTCTCTTTTTATTATTTGCATATATTCTCCTTAAAGCTTCACAAAATTCTCAAGTATTTGAAGCCCCGCGTCGTGACTTTTTTCCGGGTGCGGTTGAAACCCAAACACGTTTTGTCTGTTTACAGAACTTACAAATTCATATCCGTAAACGGTTTTACCTATGACATATCTATCCTCACACACCGCATGATAGGAATGGACAAAGTATAAATAAGGATTACCGACGCCTTTTAACAAAGGATTCGATTGCTTTTCAAACATTTTATTCCAACCCATATGAGGTATTTTATGTGTTTTTTCAATTTCTTTAGAAAATTTTACGACTCTACCGGGAATTATTCCAAGCCCCTCGTGATTACCGAACTCTTCGCTACTTTCAAACAGCAACTGCATTCCAAGACAAACTCCAAGGATATATTTTCCGCTTTTAACATACTCTTTCATAGCTTCATCGAGATTCGTCTGTTTTAGATGCTCCATCGCATCGCCAAACGCTCCGACTCCGGGAAAAATTAGTTTATCGTAACGTTTAAGTTTTTCCGCTTCACTTACGATTTCGGCGTTTGCGCCGATTTTGTCAAAAGCGTTTTTAACGCTTGCGAGATTTCCCATATTGTAATTAACTATACCTATTGTCATTTTAACCTCTTATCTTAAATCTTTATTTACGTTCTTCATATAATACGCAAGTCCCACCAATAAAAACGTAACCGCCGCCAAAAGCATAGCGGCATATACCAACTTTTGAGGCGCAATCATAGCAAATTTAAACACAAGCATTAACCCTTCGATAGCCAAGGCTATTACAATACTTCCTAAAAATTTTATCATTGTTTTGTGTATGGCAAAAGGGTGGTCTTCTTTATCTCCCAATACTTCTTCAAAAAGAAGTGTTTTAACTAAATCGAAAAGCGCCAAAGAGAGTGTTATTAAAATCGTTGCCTCAAACATTTTCTTAACGTCTATACTGTTTAACGTATATGTAAAAAACATTTTAACACCGTCAAAAAACAACATAACACATATGGCAAAAAGTGCCGCGGCGAATATTCCGTATACGATTCTGTTAAAATTATGCGCCCACGTATCCCCCTTTTCCTGATGGACAAATTTCAATATTTCATCAAGAGGTATATCTATAACGGCTACGTATAAAAGCTTGCCCTTGTCATTGAATACCGGCATAGCGGCACTAACGACCATATCCCCGCCGATAAGACTCGGATAAGGGTCGGTTAAAATACATTTCCTCTCTTTTACGGCTTTATAAAAATAAGTTCTATTGGCTTGATTGAATTCAATTGTAAAATTTTTATATTTCTCTTTTAGAGTTATCATTTTACTAATCTGTTTACCCTCCGCGTCAAGGACATATGCCGCGTTTGCTCCCGGCAACTCGTGGATAATTCTTTCCAATCCTTCATAAACTACGTCTACGCTGATATTAGGAAGCCTGTTTGGCAAATTCCTTTGCAAAAGATAACAAAAATATGCCCTCGCTTCTTTTCTGATTTTTTGAAACTCCTGTATTTCTCTAATCAACATTTTCCCCTCCTATAATGTTAAGTAGCTCTTCTACACACAATCCCATAGCCGTCGATTCATATCCTTTGACGGTTTTAATATATTTTTTACAAAAACCTTCCACCATACAAGCCCCGGCTTTTCCTATCCATTCTCCAGAGTTTAGGTAACGGTGCAAATCATTCTCGTCAAATTCATCAAATTCATAAACCGTTTCATCAAGTCTACTATAAATTTTAGAATCAAATCTAACCCACATAGAGGTTATTATTCTTATTTTTTTACCGCTTTGAAGCAATAAAATTTTTTTTGCCTCATCTTTATTTTTAGCTTTTCTCAAAATTTTTACACCGTCGCTAACGACGGTATCTGCTGTTATGATATCTTCAAACTCAAAACATTCCAAACACTTTTTAAACTTCCCGTAACTAACTCTTGAAACAAATTCGTAAGGGTCGGAAGCTTTTATCGAATCTTCATCAAACGCACAACTTTTTTGTATAAATTCAATACCCGCTTTTTTTAACAATTCCGCTCTTGTTTTCGACCCGCTACATAAAATCATTTTAACCTCTTTTACGTAATTGTATCAAATTAAACTTTAAAGACATACTCGAATATATTTTTACCTTCTTTATAATAGGTTCTGTATTTTACAGCATATTTGTCGCATATGTTTTTAACGATATTAAGTCCTAATCCCAAACCTCTTTTATGAATTTGCTCTCTATAGCTGATTTCGAATATTTTGGTAGGAGCTTTTATTTTTTCTCCATATGAAGCAAATGTTAAAACAGCCTCGTCTTTATCTTTTTTAAGAGAAATAAATATCTTTTTTTTCGTAGAATATTTAATCGCGTTGGAGATATTATTATCCACGATTCTTTCAAACTCTATGGTATTGATATAAAAATAAATCCCCTCTTCTATTTCGGCTATCAATTCTTTGTCGTTCACTTTCGCTATCGTGCTAAAAAACGCCACTCTTTTTCTTAATATTTCCGAAATATTTATATGAGAAGGTTTATAAATTACGGTTTTATTCGACGAAATATACGCCAAGTCTTCATAAGAATTGTTAAGCATGGCGACAGCCGCATCTATTTCTTCTATAATATTTTCGACTTTGTAATCTTTTATTTCATATTTCAATAAATCCATATTTAGCATAATAACATTTAGAGGGGTGCGAATCTGATGAATGGTATCTGCGATAAATCTTCTGTTTAATTTCAAAAGTGTTTTGTTTTTTTCGATTTCTTTGTTTAATTTATCGTAAAAAGCGTTATATATTTTTTTTAATTCGTATATCTCTTCGATTATGGAGTTTTCGTCTTTTATTTTTTTATTTTGTTTCATATGCAAAACCACGTTTTTAATTTCATTTGAAACTTTGCCTATAAAAAATTTATATATCAAAAAAATCCCTATGATTACCACAAAAAGAATTAACAAAAATCTTTTTCTTAAAGATTCAATATCTTTCATTAACGGTGTTGTATCGTAGATTACGTTAATTAGCAATCTGTTGCTTTTATTATCAAAAACTCCTTTGATGATGGTATAAAAAATCAATCTATTATGTTTCAAATCAAGTTTATAAACCATATTATGATGTGTTTCAAAAATCTCATCAATCGAATTTACAATAGATTTATGTTTTTGTAAACATTTTGTAGGAATTTCAACATTTGCCACTTTTGCGATTTCTTTAATTAACTTTCTACTATCTTTTAATATTTGATTTATCGGTGTTTTTTTATGATGTCTTTTATTAAAATTGATTGTTGCTATCATATACCCATCAATATAATAAAGTTTTAATTTCTTTAAATCCGTGACAGTGTGTAAAGTTTTATAATAAAGCTCTTTGGCTTTGTCAAATATATCCACAACAAAAGCTAACTGTAAAAAGTATTTTTTATCCGGGGAGAGGATTAGATAATATTTTTTTAAATTCATAGATGAACTATCTAAATGCGCGTGAGAGATATCAATTGCTTTTTTTCCGGTTAAAATTTCGTCAAACACATTTTTATACATACTTAAATCATATCCGATATCAGGTTTATAACTACCCTCAATTATTTTATATTCCTTATTGATTAAAAATACTTCATATCTTCCAAACGTCGATTTTGCGTTTAAAATTCGTGCGGCTTTATCTATGTTAAAGTTTTTATTTTGATATAAACTTTTTAAAACACTTAACATTTGAAAATTCTCATTTTCCGAAGTTTTAAAATAATATTGGGCTTTATCTAAAAGCGCTTTAAAAGATTCTCGAATTTTTATCGTATCTAAGGAGTGTTTGTTAATAAAATTTTGAATAAGTATATTTTTAGAATAGTTATATTGAAAATATAAAGCAAAAAAGATTACGGCTACTAAAATCAAAAAGAAAAGAAAAATCCCTTTATTTAAAGAGATTCTATTTTTTATCAAATCTATACCCTATTCCTACAACGGAGGTGATGTAGTCTTTAGGAAGCTTGCTTTTTAATTCGCTAACAAGTTGCCTTAGAGGATACTCTTTTTTATCTTCATTTTCCCACACGAATTTTATAATATCTTTTTTTGGCACAGTCGTTCCGATATTTTGCAACAATATAGATAAGAGTCTTTTTTCTTTTTTTCTTAAATTACTCAAAACACCATCTATATATAAATCCAACGTATCGAAATTAAACTCCATATTGTCTATTTTTACAACGTTAAGCTTTTGTTTGTTATTGGTGCAATTGTTTTCTTTAACCTTTAACCAATGATTTATTCTTAAAATCAATTCTTCACTGTGAAACGGCTTTTTGATATATTCATCACACCCATCGTGATTTTCGCCATATGCTTTTTCCATATCTTCAATATCAGCCGAAGCAGTTATCATAATGATAATAGCTTCGGGATTATTGTGTCTTATCAATTTAATTAATTTCAACCCGTCAATATTGGGAAGATTGATATCCAACAAATAGACATTATATTCATTTATTAAAATATCGTTAAACGCATCTTCCCCGTCTTCAATGTGTTTAACTTCAAAACCTTTTGTCTCAAGAGTTTTTTTTAGTGCTTTTCCTAACTGTTTATCGTCTTCGACCAATAATATTTTCATACACCCCCTTTTTCATTACAAATATTTTTCTTTAAACCTTTCAAGCATTTCATCTATTTTATCGACTTCTTTACCCCCGCCTTGAGCGAAATCCGGTTTACCGCCTCCTTTTCCACCAACGATTGGAGCAAACTCTTTAATAATATCTCCCGCTTTAATATCTGCAATATTGGAAACGGATACAAGCGTTAATTTGCCTTTGTTAACTCCAGCTAAAAACGCTACAAGATTTTCGTATCTACCTTTCAAATCGGTCGCTATATCCCTAAGATTAGCGTTATCGATTCTCTCAACCACAAAATTAACTCCGTTCTTTTCGACCGGCGTCAATTCCTTAACCGCCGCTTTTTGAAGCTCTTTTATTTCGTTTTTGAGTTTTTTAATCTCTTCTTTTTGTTTTTCGATAAACGTTTTTATATCTTTTGCTTTATTCTCGGCTTTAAGCTCTTCTACCAAATCTCTATACTCTTTTGCATATTTATACGCCGCCATTCCTACAACCGCTTCAATTCTTCTAACCCCGGCACTCACTCCGCTCTCTTTTGTAATATAAAAGCTTCCGATTTCCGATGTGTTGTCTACATGCGTCCCACCGCAAAGCTCCACGCTAAAATCACCAAATTTCACTACTCTAACAATATCTCCGTATTTTTCTCCGAAAAGCGCCATAGCCCCCATTTTTTTTGCTTCGTCTATGCTTGTTTCGATAATTTCGCCTTTTATACCTTTTGCAATTATATTATTTACCATATTTTCGATTTTGTCAATATCCTCTTTGGTTAAGGCTTTTGGGTGAGTAAAGTCAAACCTAAGCCTATCGGCTTGGACCAAAGACCCGGCTTGCGTGACATGCTCTCCCAAAATCTCTCTTAGCGCCGAATGCAATAAATGGGTAGCGGAGTGGTGTTTTGCGATTTCACGTCTGGATTCGTCTACAACCGCCGTAACCTCATCGCCCACTTTCAAATTCGCGTTAGCCGTTTTGCTTAAATTTTTCCCGTCGAATTTTTTTGTATCCACAACCTCGGCGACTACTTCGTTATCTTTTAAAATGTTCCCTTTATCTCCTCTTTGACCCCCGCTTTCAGCATAAAACGGAGTTTTCTCAAGCATTACCCAACCGCTGTCGTTTAACTCTTTTACTTCGTTTAGATGCTCGTCAAACAACGCTGTAATTTTCGTTTTTATTTGCAGATTTTTATATCCTACAAATTCGTTTTGAGGGTATTTTTCCAAATTTTTTAAATTTATTTTACTATCGCCGCTTCCTTTCCAGTTTGCACGAGCGCGCTCTTTTTGAATCTGCATAAGTTTTTCAAACGTTTCAATATCCACATTTTTATTTACTTCTCTAAGCATATCCTGTGTTAAATCAAGCGGAAATCCATATGTATCGTAAAGTTTAAACGCAACTTCACCGCTAAACGTATCGCCTGTAGTTTTGGCAAGTTCTTCTTTAAATAGCGCCATTCCCTTGTCAATCGTTTCAAAAAATCTCTCTTCTTCAAGCCTAATCGCATCTTTTACCGATTCTTTTTTCTCAAAAAGATACGGATATTGTCCTTTCATCTGCTCCGCTAAAGTATCGACGATTTTATACATAAAAGGCTTGCGCATTCCAAGCATATAGCCGTGTCTAACCCCGCGTCTTAAAATTCGTCTTAAAACATAACCCCTACCTTCCCTATCAAACCTAACACCTTGTGCTACAAGAAAACTAACTGCTCTTATATGGTCGGCTATTACCCTATGAGAAGCGCCTCTTTTATCTTTATAATACTCTTTTGCGGTAATTTCTACTATTTTTTCCAATAAAGGTTTAAAAATGGACGTATCGTAATTGGACTCCACTCCTTCGACTACGGCAGTTATTCTCTCAAGCCCCATTCCGGTATCGATACTCGGTTTTGGAAGAGGAGTTAATTTACCCTTTTCATCACGGTTATATTGCATAAAAACTAAATTCCAAATCTCAAGGAATCTATCGCCTTCTCCTCCAAGATAGTCTTCCGGACCGTTAAACTTATCCGCTCCCTGGTCGTAATGAATCTCGCTACAAGGTCCGCAAGGTCCTGTATCTCCCATTTGCCAAAAGTTGTCTTTATCCCCCATCTTGACTATTCTATCTTTACTAACGTATTTTTCCCAAATTTTACCCGCTTCGTCATCACTTTCGTGAATCGTAATCCAAAGTCTGTCTTTATCAAGATTTAGCACTTCGGTTACGAATTCCCAAGCATATTTAATCGCCTCTTCTTTGAAATAATCTCCAAATGAAAAATTACCGAGCATTTCAAACAGCGTATGGTGGCGGTTGGTATACCCTACGTTTTCAAGGTCGTTGTGTTTACCCCCAGCTCTCATACAAAGCTGGGAACTGCATGCTCTTGGAGGTTTAGGCGGTTCTTTTTCTCCCGTAAAAATCGGCTTAAAAGGCACCATTCCCGCATTAGTAAACAACAATGTCGGATCGTCAGGAACAAGCGGCGCCGAAGGATAAACCTTGTGTCCTTTACTTTCAAAAAAATCTAAAAATTTTTTTCTAATATCCATTCAAAACCTTCTATTTTATTTTTAAGAAATTCTATCAAAATTCGCTCAAAATTAAAATTATTTTAATTTCTCAAGCCTTTGTATCAACTTAGTAGGAGTCAGTGCGAAATTCGGCTCGTAATTCCCCGCAATAGAATGTGCCAAAGATGCGTGAATAGCCGCTTTTAGCGGGTGATAACCTTGTGCAAGCAAAGCTCCAATCATACCGGCTAAAACGTCCCCACTACCGCCTTTTGCCAAAGCGACGCTACCGTTTGGGTCGATAAAAAGTTTTTGGTTATATGCTATTATCTTATTCGCGCCTTTTAACAGCAAAACGACATGAGGATATTTTTCGGAAAATTTTTCGGCTAACGCAAATCTGTTTTTTTGTATCTCTTTTATTTCATACTCTCCTAAACCGGTTATTTTCAATAACGAAGCAAACTCCTTAGGGTGAGGCGTTAAAACAACCTTTTTATTCAAAAACTTTAAAATTTCCTTTTTATAAAACATATCGGCATCGATTACCATCGGTATATCAAGGTCGGCTATCTCTTCTAACGAATCGTCAAAATGATTGTTTAATCCCATTCCAAACGCCAAAGCGCTAAAATGTTCGATTCTGTCGGCTTGCATTATCTCATAGGGTAGCTGTGTCTTTTCACGTGTAACGACGCTAACCAGTCCGCACCCGAAATTAAATGCGCTCATCGCCGCCAAAACCGCCGCTCCTTTTTTATCCCCGCTTAAAACACCCAAATGCCCATAAGAGCGTTTATGGGTATTGTTTATTTTTCTATACGGCAATATCAAATCATCTTTTTCCAACACGTAATAACAACATTTGTGAATATATTTAGTAAAACTAACACCCAAATCGGCTCTTTTTATTTCTCCAACGTAATCCTTGGCAAAATCACTGTATAACGCCAACTTCTCAGCACCCATC
>Ga0256843_1000599_pt1 | contig 30486 bp, 30 predicted proteins | sample AlvinellametaG_FD_191572 | JGI IMG/M metagenome (GOLD analysis project Ga0256843, IMG submission 191572) | Pompeii worm associated microbial communities from hydrothermal vent at the East Pacific Rise, Pacific Ocean - Alvinella | ecosystem: Host-associated > Annelida > Integument > Unclassified ...
CAAGAACTTAGCCAAAGTTTTAGCTACTTGTGTCTTACCAACACCTGTAGGTCCTAAGAACATAAAGCTTCCTATTGGTCTGTTTGTATCACTAAGACCTGCTTTGTTTCTCTTGATAGCTCTTGCTACTGCTTTTAGTGCATCTTCTTGCCCTACTACATCTTGCTTCAATACATCTTCTATATGAAGTATCTTCTCTTTTTCACTTTGAAGCATCTTAGTTACTGGGATACCTGTCCAGCGACTTATGATACTAGCTATCATCTCTTCATCAACAGAGTTTTTAAGCAAAGTACCCTCTTTTTGCATCGCTTCCCATTTAGCTTCTATCTCTTTAAGACGGGCTTGTTCTGCTGGGATTTGTCCATACTCTATCTCAGCTGCTTTGTTAAAATCACCCTCTCTTTTTACAAGTTCTGCTTGATGTTTGAGTGATTCTATCTTGCTTTTTATCTCTGCTATCTCATTAAATACAGCTTTTTCATTTTCAAACTGATTTTGCAAAGATACTCTTCTCTCTTCTAAGTTTGCCAACTCTTTTTCTATCTCTTCAAGTCTAGCTTTGTTTTTCTCACTCTCTTCCATTTTGAGTGCTTCTTTTTCTACTTGAAGAGTAGAGATTTCTCTTTTGATTTTAGCTAACTCAGTTGGCTCACTCTCGATTTGCATCTTAAGTTCTGCTGCTGCTTCATCTATAAGGTCTATAGCCTTATCTGGCAAAAATCTATCTGTGATATATCTATCTGATAGTTTTGCTGCTGCAACCAACGCACCATCTGTTATCATCACATTGTGGTGAGTTTCAAGTCTCTCTTTGATACCACGCAAGATTTGCAATGCTTCATTGATAGAAGGCTCATCCACTTTTACAGGCTGGAATCTTCTTTGAAGTGCTGCATCCTTCTCAAAGTATTTTCTATACTCTTTGAGTGTTGTAGCACCGATAGTATGCAACTCACCTCGTGCAAGTGCTGGTTTTAGGATATTGGCTGCATCCATACTACCTTCACTTGCCCCTGCACCTACTATAGTGTGTATCTCATCTATAAATAAGATGATGTTACTAGCCTCTTTTACTTCATCTACTACAGCTTTGAGTCTGTCTTCAAACTCTCCTCTGTATTTTGCACCAGCAATAAGCCTACTCATATCCAGAGATATAACTCTCATATGTTGCAAACTTAGTGGTACTTCTTTGGCTACTATCCTTTGTGCTAGTCCCTCAACGATAGCAGTTTTACCAGTACCTGGTTCACCAATAAGGATTGGGTTGTTTTTGGTCTTACGGATGAGGATTTGCATCACTCTTTGTACCTCTTCATCCCTACCGATAACTGGGTCAAGCTCACCATCAAGTGCCTTTTGAGTCAAATCCACACCATACTGTGCCAATGCTTCTAGTGTCTCATCAGCACTTTGAGAATCTATCTGCTTACCACCACGGATAGACTCAAGTGTCTTTTTTAACTCACTCATATCAAGATATTTACCCAAAACATCTTTGATAAAACTTTCATTTAGGTTTGCTATCAGCCAAGTATCAACTGCTAGATATTTATCTCCATTGCTTACCATCACACCTTCTGCATTTTGTAAGCTTCTAACTAAGTTTTGGCTTAGTTTGATATTTTCTTTTGTGACAGTTGAAACTTGTGGTAGTTTGTTCGCTACACTTTTAGCTTCTAATTCTATAGCAGCTTTTTCAGCACTCATTTTATTTAGTGCTTGATTTAGTATAGAGTTTGAATTTGTCAGTAATGCCCATATGATATGTATAGGTTCTACTTCTTGGTTTTTATTATGCAATGCCAAAGATATACCTGACTCGATACTCTCTTGCATTTGATTTGTCAATTTTTCTAAAATACTCATGATTTGCTCCTTCGATACTATAAACTATGATAGTATCAAACATTTAATTTGTGACATTATACAACATTGAGTGTATCTTTGTCAAGTTTATTTAGTCTTTTTTATCAATTTTGAGTTAATTTTTTGGTTTACCTATATCATTTATAATAACGCGTTTGTAAAAAGCAACATATAAACGATATTTTTATAAAATAAAAAACTATTTCTTGGGAGAATATATGCAAATGATACAAAAAAGTAAAAAAGTCATAGCAACTGGACTCATATCAACTATAGCAACTGCTTATATGTTTGGTTCATTTGCTCAAGCAGACAATATCACAAAAGAAGAGATATCTGCAAAAGCAAAGCTAGAGGCTTATATAAAATTTACTCAAATACTAAATGTCATAGAAAAAGAGTATGTAGATGAGATAAATACTACTGTGTTAGTAGATAAAGCACTTAAGGGCTTAATGAGTAATCTTGATGCACACTCTGCATTTTTGGATGCAAAAGATTATAATGACTTAAATGTCCAAACCAAAGGAGAATTTGGTGGTCTTGGTATATCTGTAGGTATGAGAGATGGTGCATTGACTGTAATAGCACCTCTATATAACACTCCTGCTGACAAAGCTGGTATAAAAGCTGGGGACATCATACTCAAAATAGATAATAAAGCTACTATAGATATGAGTATAGATGAAGCTGTTAAGCTCATGAGAGGTAAACCAAAAACTGATATAGTACTTACTATAGTTAGAAAAGGTGAAAACAAACCACTCAAGATAAAAATAACTCGTGATATCATCAAGATAGACTCTGTATATACTAAAACAATAGCTGATGAAAAAGATATAGCTTATATTAAAGTAACATCTTTTGATCAAAAAGTTGTACAAGATGTCAAAAAAGCTCTAAAAGATAGAAACTCTACAAAAGGTATCATACTTGATCTTAGAAATAATCCAGGTGGACTGCTAGATCAAGCAGTAGGTCTTGTAGATATGTTTGTACCAAAAGGTGTGATAGTAAGCCAAAAAGGTAGAGATAAAACAGAAAATATAGAATATAATGCTACAGAGCCAAATACAGATACACACACACCTATCGTAACACTAGTAAATGGTGGTAGTGCAAGTGCAAGTGAGATAGTTAGTGGTGCATTGCAAGATTTTGACAGAAGTATCATTGTAGGAGAGAAAACATTTGGTAAAGGTTCTGTTCAGATAGTAATGCCTATAGGCAATACCAAAGAAGCACTTAAACTTACAGTTGCTAGATACTACCTTCCTAGTGGAAGAACTATCCAAAACAAAGGTGTAACACCTGATATATTGGTACATTATGGTAAAGTTCCAAAAGCAAAAGATGATAGCTTTATGATAAAAGAGAGAGAGTTAAAAGCACACTTAAGAGATGAACTAAAAAAGATAGATAATAACACAACAGTAGCTGATACAAACAGTAGCGATACAAATACCACAAAAGATATCATCACTACAGATATGTTATATAATGATTCTCAACTAAAAAGTGGTGTAGATATCCTAAAAGCACTTATCATCACAAATAAAGGAAAGAACTAATGGCAACAAAAAAAGATCTTGTATATGAAGGTAAAGCAAAAAAAATCTGGTCAACAGATAATGAAAAGCTTTATATATCTGAGTTTAAAGATGACTTAACAGCATTTAACGGTGAGAAAAAATCAAGCGAAGCTGGGAAAGGTGCGTTAAACAACAAAATCTCTACTCAGCTTTTCAACTATCTAAATGAAAAAGGCATCCCTACTCACTTTGTAGAGATGATAGATGATAACCATATGCTACACAAAAAAGCAGAAGTTATCCTCATAGAGGTGATAGTCAGAAACATAGCTACAGGAAGCCTAAGCCGTAACCTTGGTATAGAAGATGGTAAGGTACTTCCATTTACTTTAGTAGAGTTTGATTATAAAAATGATGAGCTTGGTGATCCAAAACTAAATGACCAACACTGCCTTATACTAGAACTTGTAAAAGATAGCTCGGAGCTTGAGTATATCAGATATATGGCTAGACGCATCAATGAACTTCTAAAAGAGTTTTATGACTCTATAGGATTAACTCTAGTGGATTTCAAACTAGAATTTGGTAGAGATATGGATGGCAATATCATTCTCATAGATGAGCTTAGCCCTGACAATTTCAGACTCTGGGACAAAGAGAGTGGTGAGAGTATGGATAAAGATAGATTCCGTAAAGGTCTTGGTGGGCTAAAAGTAGCTTACGAAGAAGTACTAAACAGAATACTAAACAAATAAAAGGAAAGAAAAATGACAGCGATAGTAAATGTATATCTAAAAGAAGGGGTACTTGACCCTCAAGGTAAAGCAGCACATCATGCACTAGATTCTCTTGGATTTGAAGGTGTAGAGGATGTAAGGATAGGTAAACAGATAGTTTTACAACTTTCAACAGATGATAAAGCTAAGGCTGAAGCTGAAGTAAAAGAGATGTGTGAGACACTTCTTGCTAACACTGTAATCGAAGATTATGATATAGAGATAAGAGCATGAAAGTAGCAGTATTAAGATTTCCAGGGACTAACTGTGAGTTTGATACACAGTATGCATTTGAAAAGCTAGGTCACTCTACAGAGTTAGTATGGCACGAAGAGGAAAAACTACCAAAAGATATAGACTTAGTAGTCGTACCAGGTGGGTTCTCTTATGGGGATTATCTTAGAAGTGGTTCTATCGCTAGATTTTCTCCTGTGATGAAAGCTGTAGGAGAGTATGCAAAAGATGGTGGAAAAGTTTTGGGTATTTGTAACGGTTTTCAAATCCTTACAGAAGCTGGACTACTTCCTGGTGCATTAAAAAGAAACAACAACCTACACTTCATCTCAAAGCATCAAACACTTAGAGTAGAAAATACAGATAATGCATTTTTGAACAAATGTAGCAAAGGTGAAGTACTAAATATCCCTATAGCTCACGCTGATGGTAACTACTATATAGATGACGAGGGACTTAAAGAGCTTGAAGAAAACAACCAAGTACTTCTTAGATACTGTGATAGCAAAGGAAACAATGTCGTAGTAAACGGTTCTGTGACATCTATAGCTGGTGTTTGCAATAAAGAGAAAAATGTATTTGGACTTATGCCTCACCCTGAGAGAGCCTTAGAAGATATACTAGGTAGTGTTGATGGGATTAAGATGCTAAAAGGTTTTGAGTCTTAATGAAAAATTTTTATCTTTTTGGGTTATTTTTAATTGTACTAAGTAACTTTGTTTATGCACAAGTATCTTTTCACTACAGTTACATACCCAAAAAGGTATATCAAAACCAGATATTTCCTATAACTATCATTCAAACTCAAAGTACAAACTCAAAACCAAGTTTTGAGTTTAACTCATGGGGTAACAACAAACCACTTAATACTACTCCACTCAATATTACTAATGGTTCTGATAGTTTTTATACATTTTACTTTAAAGCTGATGAACATACAAGAGAGTTAGAGATACCTCGTATATTTATATCTCAAAACAATAAAAAGTTTATGCTTGAACCAAAGTTTATAAAAATCATACCACTAAAAAAACCTAAAGATTTTTGTGGAGTGATAGCAACTGAGTTTAAAATCTCAAACTATCAGATATCAAACTATGATAAACAAAACTATCTTGTAACTTTGTCTATAGAATCACTAGAGGCAAACTTAGAGGATATGTATATAAAAGATGCTATAGAGTATGGAGTTGATAAACTACACAAAGCATACCCTAAAGTAACTGCTGAATTTTACTTCATCATACCAAATAGTAAAAAAAAGATAACTTTTACATACTACAATAGCATAAAAAAAGAGTTCATACCACTATCTTTTAAACTGAAAGTTGACAATACAACAGTCACTACCCAATCATCTCTCAATCCAAAATATGATAGTTTTGACTTACTCAAAAAGTATATCTTGATGTTTTTGGTTGGCTTTTTCTTTATAATGTTTATCGCAAAAAAGGATTTTTTCTATCTAGTATTTGGTGCACTTGCACTTATAACACTACTAAGTCTTTATGTACCACACAAACAGATATGTATAAAAGCAAAAAGTAAACTATATATACTTCCAACACACACTAGTAGAGTATCTGCTGTAGTAATAAAAAAATATACTACTCAAGTACTATCAACACATGGAGATTATATAAAAGTAGAATACAAAAATCATACTATTGGATGGATAAAGGATGAAGATGTTTGCAAAGATTAGATTTTATTGGGGAGCTTTTGTTATCTCTTTTATAGTAGCTGTCTTGATGATACCAGCTGTGACACTATTTCCAAAATATGCTGGTGTTATTATGCACAAACTCAACAGACTCATCATGCTACTTATGGGTGCAAAGCTAGATATCAAGGGTACATATGACCCAAATGCTGATATGTTAGTACTAAACCATCAAGGTATCATGGATATAGTTGCTATAGAAGCTTTTAGAAACCATGATATATGTTGGGTAGCTAAAAAAGAGCTATTTGAGACACCTTGGTTTGGGTATATACTCAAAAACTCTGGTATGATATCTCTTGATAGAGGAAGTCGTAGTGGATTGGTCAAACTATTTAAAGATGTCAAAGAAAAACTTGAAAAAGAACATAGACAAATAGCTATATTTCCTGAAGGTACTCGTGCAAAAGACCAAAAACTTCTAAAATTTAAACAAGGTACCCAAATGATAGCCGATAAAATGAAACTAAAAGTTCAGCCTGTTATCATCACAGGAAGCAAATGGGTACTAAATGAGCATAACAAAACTGGACATAGTGGAACTATACATATAGAGTTTTTAGATACTATAGATGTATCACAAGCTGATGAAAACTGGTTTGAACAACTATACAGTATGATGCAACAAAAGATAGATGAACAATATAAAACAAACAATATAGAAAGATAAGGTATAAAATGAATATATTACAAAATGAGTTAAAAAAACATATAAATAAACTAGTAAGACCTCTACAAGATGAAGATGAGTTAAGAGTTACATTAAAAGCCAAACTTACAAAAAAAGAGTTTAAATTACTAGAGTGCTGGGCAAAAGATGAAGATATAGAAGCTTTAAAACTAAAACTACACCTTGATGATGACAAATATCAAGAACTGTCATCAAAACTAGTAAAAAAACTAAATCAAGAAAAAATAAAACAACAAATTTGTAATTAATTAATTCTATTTAAGACAAATTTTATCTTATTTGGATATACTTCCGTCAGATCTTAGATATCGGTATATAAATTAACTTTTTATTATTTCCTCCTTTTAAAAGTTCATTTTGTACCAACTCCCTATTGTTACAATCTTCCCACCCCTAATCCGATATCTAAGATTCTTATGTTATCATTGCAAAATGTCAAATGTACAATCTGGAATCTACAAACTACCATATACTCATCTAAAAGATGCTACATTACTATATAGCATATACCAAGATACCACAGCCAACTACTACTGGAGTGATGACTTTTCACCATCATACTACATAGCCCAAGCAGAGGCTGGATTTATAGCAGTCAGTGATACTATCGCCAATCAAGAGTTACTACTACCTGAGATACAGTATGCTTATGCCATACTTGATTTTGATAATCTACATATACCCAAAAGAGTAAAAAAACTCATCAAAAGTAAAAATCTTTCTATTGTGATAGATGATAACTTTGAAGAGATGCAAGAGTATATAGCATCATCTCACAAAAGCAACTGGCTAACTAAGAGATATATATCAACTCTTAGAGCTACACAAGAGTTAAACCAAAACAACTTCAAAGCCATAACAGCATATATAGAGTACCAAGGTGAGATAGTAGCAGGAGAGATAGGCTATATCATAGGTGCTACATATACAAGTTTGACAGGATTTAGCAACAAAAGTTACAAAAGTTTTGGCACTGCCCAGATGGTACTACTAGCACAAAAGTTGCAAGATAATGGTTTTGACTTTTGGAACTTGGGACATCCATATATGGAGTACAAACAAAAACTTGGTGCTAAGATATATCAACGAGATAAGTTTTTACTAAGATGGTATAAATCTATACAAAACAAAAACAACAATGGAGTCAAAAATGCAAAATGATTTTACAAAAGCTATGGAGTTTAGACATGCATGTAAAGTGTTTGATACTAGCAAAAAGATATCAGATAAAGATATAAGATATATCCTTGATATGGGGATACTATCACCCTCTTCTTTTGGGATGGAGCCTTGGAAATTTTTGGTTATAACAAACCAAGAGTTAAAAGAAAGATTAAAACCTTTGTGCTGGAACCAAGCACAAATCACTAGCTGTTCACATCTAGTAGTAATACTAGCCAAGATAGCAGATATCAAACCAAACTCTCCTGAAGTTACCAAAAAATTTCAAAGAAGAGGTCTATCTAAAGAAATGACACAAGCTTATATACAGAAATATACAGAATTTTTATCTCCTATCGTAAATGATGATAATAAACTCTTTGCATGGAGTACCAAACAGACATACATAGCACTAAGCAATATGATGAGTGCTGCTGCATTTATAGGTATAGACTCATGTCCTATAGAAGGTTTTGAGAGAGATAATGTAGAAAATCTTCTTGATATAGATACAACCAAGTATAGAGTTAGTGTCTTGTTACCATTTGGATACAGACTCAACCCACAACCAAAGCATCTTAGAGACAGTTTTGAAGATGTAGTAGAGTTTATTTAGCATAGAGCTTGAAGCACAGAGCTGAGAGCAAAAAGCAAAAAGCAAAAAGCTGAAAGCTTTTTGGAACAGGGACTTTAGTCCCTAAGCTAAATTCTCACACCTCAAAACTCAATCCTCAGCACTCAGCACTCAGCACTCAAAACTCAACCCTACTTACATCTTTTTAATGCTATAATACCACCAAAAAATCAAAAGTTCATCAATGAAAAACATATCTATCTTTGGTACTAGTAGCGATGCTGGTAAGAGTACACTATCTTGGGTGATAGGCAGACTTTTACAAGAAAGAGGTTATCTAGTAGCTCCTTTTAAAGCTCAAAATGTATCTAACAATGCTCATATAGCAGATGACAACTCTGAGATATCTATCGCTCAACATTTTCAAGCAAAAGCTCTAGGAGTGCAGACATCTTGGCACAACAACCCTGTACTTCTCAAATCAGGCAGAGGCAGTAGTGCATCACTTATCATCAAAGGTAAAGCTTTAGCTACAAAAGATGTCAGAGAGTATTATAAAGACCTAGATATGCTAAAACCTGTAGTAGATGAAGCTTTTGAGTATCTTGATAAACATTATGACATAGTCATAGCCGAAGGTGCTGGATCTCCTGTAGAGCTTAACTTGATGGATAAAGACCTTTCAAACATCTATATAGCTTCCAAATTTAACACCAAAATCATCCTAGTAGCAGATATAGAAAAAGGTGGTGTTTTTGCTTCTATATATGGGGTATATCATCTACTACCACCCCAACTAAGAGACAATGTCATAGGTGTGATAGTCAACAAATTTAGAGGAGATATGAGCCTGTTTGATGAGGGAGTGCGTATCATAGAACAAGAGTTTGGCATCAAAGTGCTTGGTGTTGTACCATATACACCTTTTAACTTAGGATTTGAAGACTCACAAAGCTTGAAAAACTATACACAAGAGTGCAACCAAGCCAAAGAAAAGATAGCTGTTATAGCCTACCCTACTATGAGCAACTATAATGACTTTGAACCTCTATTGGCAGATGATAACAAATGTGTGGAGTTTGTCACTTCCAATATCAATCTATCCAACTACGATACTATCATACTACCAGGCTCCAAACTTCTAGCCAAAGATTTAAAGTGGCTAAAACAAAATGGGCTTTTTGCTCAGATACAACACTTGGCTAAAGATACAGATATATCCATAGTAGGTATATGTGGAGGATTTGAAATGCTTCATAACTACATCATAGATAGTGATGCTATAGAATCCACAAAACCTATCAAAGAGGAAGGACTAAAACTTATAGATGCCAATATAGTGTTTCAAAAAGAAAAAATCCTCAAAAAATCCTCTCATACCTACGAAATACACCACGGAGTATCTACTAAATACAACAACGACTATCAACAAGGCAATATATACGGTACTTTTAGACACGGATTATTTGTAGATGAAAAATTTTTAGAGTATGAACAAAACAAAATCCAAGAGTTTGTATCGACTCTTAAACCATACCTTGATATCGATAGGATAGTAGAGTGCATATCTTAGTATCACTTATAGCTTATGTAGTTGATAGAATTATAGGGGAGTTTAACTTCATAACCCACCCTGTCATCTGGATGGGCAGATATATAACATGGTTTGAAAAAAGATTTTATAAAGATAAGTTTTTAACAGGTGTATGGCTTTGGATATCACTTGTTTTGATAGTAGGAGTTTTATCTTGTAGTATAGAGTATCTGCTTGGCAACTCTTGGTTAGGGATACTCATACAAGGAGTTATAGCCTCTAGTGCTATAGCTTCCAAAATGCTATATGACTCAGTAAAAGATATCATAACAAATCCAAACAACATCAAGTACTTAGTAAGCAGAGATACACAAAATCTATCATCTTCAGATATAAATAAAGCTGCCATAGAGACATATGCTGAAAACCTATCAGATGGTGTAGTAGCACCACTGTTTTATCTGATACTATTTGGTTTATGTGGTGCATTTGTATATAAAGCTATCAATACACTAGACTCTATGGTTGGATATAAAAACAAACGATATGAAAAGTTTGGTAAATTTTCTGCTAAGATGGATGATATAGCCAACTTCATGCCATCTCGTATCACAGCTTTTTTGATACTGATTTTAAATCTAAATCTAAAACAACTTCAAAAGTGCATCAAACAAGGGCAAAACCATGAAAGTCCAAATGCAGGATATCCTATCTCAGCTATGGGTTTAACTCTAAATGTAAAACTTGGAGGAGACACATCATACTTTGGAGAGATAAAACACAAACCAACTTTTGGTAAAGGAAAAACAGATATAACAGCCAATGATATACAAACAGCTTTAAAGTTACAGCTAAAGTTGGATATATTGCTGATAGTTATTTTGACAATAGGATATATATGTTAAACGATTTGTGGCTTGGATGGAAATTTACACTTTCATATTTTACTATACTGCCTGTTATGTTTGAAAAAGGTATAAATCTTGATACAAAAGAGATACTTGGGTACTTTCTATTTTGGTTACCCTCTATTGGATTGATACTTAGTAGCATATCTATAGGTATCTTTTTATTGATTGAACCATTAGGGTGGTTGGGGGCATTAATATCTGCTATATCATATATGATGCTTTATGGATTTGTACATACTGAAGCTATCATAGATGTAGTAGATGCACTATATGCCAAACACTCAAACAAAGATGCCTATAGTGTCATAAAAGAACCTACCATAGGTGCATTGGGTGCATTGTGGGGATTTGCCATTATGCTTATCAAGGTGGCTTCTTTTAGCTTTTTGTTACTTCATCATCAATATCTCTATATCATAGCGATAGCTACTATCAGCAGACTATCTATACTGATACTATTTTATATACAAAAGTTCAAATCATCATTTCTTGATAAACTTCAACAAAACTTTACAACACAAAAACTAATATCTTCTTATATACTATTTAGTATCATAGGGATATCTTTTATCGGGGTATGGTTTGTATATATGTTGATTGTAGGTGTAGCGATAAGCTATATAGTAAGTCAAATCACTACAAAAAGCCTTGGCTTTTGTAATGGTGATGTAGTTGGTTTTTCTCTTGAGTTATGTGAAATGTTTTTGATGATACTAGTTAGTGTATATCATCTATAGCATACTCATCATTAAATCCATCATCAAAATCAGATATAAGACCATGTTCAAAAAGGTAATCTCTAATATCACCTTCTACATAAACAACAGTACCTACACTAGCCCATCTAAAAAGCTTTTGGGCAAAACCGTTTTGAAGTCTTATACAACCATGAGATGCAGGACGATTTGGCACATATCCTAGATGCATAGCTATACCATCATTGGTAAGCCTTAGCATATAATCCATCCTAGCACCTCCATTTGGTTTGGGCCATAGGTTTGAACGATGATGTCTTTGTTTTTCAAGTACCACATAATCCCCAACTGGTGTTTCTCTACCCATCTTACCAGAAGATATACGACCTTCCATGACTAGTGAACCATCTTCATAAGCATAAGCCATCTGTTCTGACAAATCAACGATAATCTCTTTTTGTGCAAACAAACAAACAACAGTGATACAAAATAAAACAATCTTTTTCATCAACACACCCTATTTTGTTTTTTTATCATAACTTGCAAAAGCATATATAACAACAAAACATTTAACCCAAAGATAACCATCATCAAACCATCATCTTTTACATCATCAAAAATCAATCCAAGTATAGCATACATAGACTGAAGTACTATCAAAAAGGCAACTGTTCGTTTCACATTATCATCAAAAAAGGTTTTCAGTATATGGTGTATATGACACTTATCTGGAGAAAAAGCAGACTTACCAGATAACTTCCTTCTAAACATAACAACCAAAGTATCCATGATAGGAACACCTGTGATAAATAACATACTAACTGCTGGTAGATAAGCTAATGACTTAATACCAAGCATAGCAATCACAAACCCCAAAGTCAAAGAACCACTATCACCCATAAATATAGAAGCTGGATTCCAGTTAAATATCAAAAATGCTAAAAGTGATATCATAAAAGATATAGATATATAAAACATAAACATATCATTATGGTTATATCCAAGTATTGCAAAGATACCAAATATAACTATACTTAAAGATGAAGACAAACCATCTAAACCATCTATAAGATTGAGTGCATTTGTAAAACCAGACATAGCAAACATAGTAAAAGGCAGTGCAAACCATCCAAGAGTTGCTCTAGCACCAAAATATGTACCCATATCATCTATAACAATACCATCCATATATAAAAATACAGTAGCCACTATAATCACAGCAAACTTAACTTTAGGGTCACTATCGTTTATATCATCATAAACCCCTATAGCAAATACCATCAAGATAGCTACAAAAGAGTATATATGTTCTACTACTATATCAAAATGACATATAATCAAACAAAATATTACACTTAAAACAAACCCTACACCAGCACCTCTAGGAATAACTGATGTATGTTCACTTCTCTCATTTGGCAAATCAATTAATGATAACTTAAATGCATTTTGTTTGATAAGATATATAGATACCAATGTCAAGACAAATATAAATATAGTCTCAAATAACCACATAGCTATATAACTCAATCTTGCAAATACTTAAGTGTAACAAATGGTGATGCAATCTTTGTGATAGTTTCAAATGGTGCTGTAAACTCATCTGAAGCCACTTTAAACTGCTTCCAACTATCTGGTCTAACATATACTATATCATTTGGTCTAAGCATCAAATCAGAGTATTTCATATGGTCAAAATCAGTCAAATCAACTCTTCTTAGCCTCATACCATGCCCTGGTATATTTGATACTATAGCAATATTATCTTTTCTAGCATAGTCTGTCACATCACCAGCTTGTGCCAATGCTTCAAAAAGTGTCATCTTTTCTCTATCCAATGGTATAACACCTGGCTTTTTAACTTCACCCAAAACAAATATCTTTTTGTTTAATACTTCAAGATATACAGATGGGGTATTAAGATACTTTTTATAAAGCTTTGTTATCTTATCAGCAGCTTGTGTTTGAGTAAGCCCTGCTACTTTTACTTTACCGATCAATGGTAAGGTGATATACCCTGCGGCATTAACCAATATACCTTTTTTGCTCATACTTTCACCAAGTTCTCCTGAACCACCCATTGATTCTTGGTTTGGATCTTTGTAAAGTACAACTTGCAATCTATCTTGAGGTAGTATCCTATACTCTATACTAGCTGCTGTAGTTTTTATACTTTTAAGGTCTTGTTTTTTTTCTGTTTTAATCATTTCATAATTCATAGAGCTACTACTACATCCATCCAACAATAAAGCACCAACTACCACACATAAAATTCGACTAACCATAAACTCCCCTTTTACTATTAATAATTTACAATAGAGTATCATTCAAAATAGTATTACTACTTAATACCTTTTGATACTCTTTTGATAATACAACCTTAGATAACATCTTTGCTTGTTTGATATGATGTATATCTGAACCTAAAAAATCTATCATCCCCTCTTTTGAAAGAAAATTTGCTTTATCTTTGGCATCACTTCCATAGTATCCTCCAAATGAATTTAAATTAACTTGAAATAAAACTCCTAGTTCTTTAAACCTTTTATACTCTTTATCAAAATCTTTGATATATCTATATCTTTCAGGATGAGCCATAAGTGGAATATACCCTGCTGTTGATATAGCAAATATCATATCCTCTAAAAGCATAGGCTTAGATATATATGATGTTTCAAACAAAAGGTACTTACCTTCTATACTCATAATATCACTAGATTTTATCTTATCATAAAATCCATCATCCAAATAATACTCTGCTGCCACATCTATATCTATAGATATGTTTTCTTCTTTCATTTTAACTTTTAGCTTTTCTAAACCCTCAGATATATTAGAAGCACTATTTTTATATGCATCTGACATAATATGTGGTGTAGTGATAATCTTTTTATAACCTATATCTTGAAGTGCTTTAAGTAATACTATACTCTCGTCCAAACTTTTAGCACCATCATCAATAGCAGGTATGATATGTGAGTGTATATCAACCTTTAAAGGTTCATACAAACTCTGTTTCTTTTTAAAAAAAGAAAATATCATTTTTTATCATCCTCATAGTATCCATACCCATACCCATAGCCATAACCATAACCATAACCATAGCCATAACCTTTTTTATCTAATGGGATATCATTTAAAACTATTCCCAAACTTCTAATCTCATCAAGTGATGCTAAAAAATTTACTGATTTTATAAACTCTTTTTTAGAGTGTTCTACTCTAACTACATATAATGATGTATCTGCAAGATGCATTAAAGTTCTAGCATCAGTTACAAGCCCTATAGGTGGAGTATCAAGTATAACAACATCATACATCTCTTTAAGTTTATACAATACTTTTTCCATAAGAGTACTTTGAATCAATTCACTAGGGTTTGGAGGAATTGGTCCAGATGTTATAACATCAATATTGTTATACTTAGTATGCTGAATAACATCATTTAAAGTTGCATTTCCAGAAAGTAATGAACTCATACCTCTACCATTTGGTATATCAAATTTTTCATGCAAAGTTGGCTTTCTCATATCAAGATTTAGTATGATGGTTTTTCTATCTGCTATAGACATAACTGCACTCAGATTTACTGCTAAAGTCGTTTTACCTTCTCCACTAACAGTGGATGTTACAGCTATAACTTGAGCACCTCTATAACTAACCATGAACTGTAAATTTGTACGAAGATTTCTGAATGATTCTGCTACAGATGATTTTGGAGATGCCAATATACTAAGCTTATCAGCATGCTCTTTCATATGAGGAATAAGCCCTACTATAGGAACTTCCGTTAAATGTGTTATATCATCTTCTGTTTTTATAGTATCATCAAGATAATTTCTGATAAATGCAACTACTAAACCTAAAATAAATCCTAATATCAAACCAACTAAAACTATAAGTTTTCTTTTTGGCTTTATAGGTGCAGATGGTAAAAGTGCTTCATCAATAATACGATTTTTACTAACAGTTGAAGCTTTTATGATAGCTGTCTCTGAGCGTTTTTCAAGAAGATAAGAGTAAATCTTTTCATTAACTGCAAACTTTCTTTTAAGCTGGCCATACATTCTCTCATCAGCTGGTAAAGTATCAAGAAGCTTTTGTTCTTTATCTATCTCTTTTTGAAGTAAAAGTTTTTGTTCTTTTATACCTCTTTGCATATTTTTGATAGTTGAAATAATCATCTTTTTAAGTTGTGCTATAGTTTTACTAAGTTTTCTAACTTCAGGATACATCTCTGTATAATCTTCTCTAAGAAGTCTTTTTTTAAGTATAGCATCTTGAAGTTTAGAAACCATTTCACTTAATGATGTATCAGCACTGCCAAGACCAACTATTGCCAAACTCTCAATATTTCTTCCTTTTTTAACACTTTTATAGAGATTATTTAATATCTCTTCTTTCATTGTTATCTCTGATAGTTTTGCATCTTTTTGACTTATACTTTTGATGATAGTTTCTGCTTTAGCACTAAGACTAATAGTCTTTGATTTTTTCTTAAAATCTTCTATTTTGATCGCTGAAGCTCTGAGGTTTTGGGTGATATATTTTAGTTGATTATCTATAAACTCAAGTTTTTTTGTAGCCTCTTTTGTCTTTTTTTCTATACTTTGTTGTATATATGCTTGTGCTAGTGCATTTACATACTCTTTGGCTCTTAAAGGTACATTATCTTCATAAGATATAGCCAATATTCTAGAGTATTTAGAAGTTTGGTCTACTCCAACAGCACCAGGTTTAACCACTTTTGGATCATCTATAACAAATGAATAGTGAGTAGCTTTTGGTTTTGATGTTAAAACAATATTAAGATGAAAATTTTCAGTTTTTACTTCCTGATCATATCTTAACTTTTTATCAAAGCTCCACTCCTTACCATCTTTATTACCTTTTGCAACAAGTCTATACTCTTTGTCATTGATAGGATAAAAATCGAATTTTATTCCAAATCCATTATTCATCCCTACTTGAAAAGGAGAATCTTTATAAAGTTCTACTTGTTTAAACTTGATTTCAGTATAGTAATGATGAGTTCTATCAACATTCTCAGAGGCTTTTTTTGCTACAAACCTAGATGTAATGATAGCTTTTTCTGTATCTGGATTAAGTCTCCCTGGATCTGTCGCCATAGAGAGTAAATCTCCTCTAGGAGTTCGTTGTCCCAATCCAACCTCTACTGTAGCTACAGCTTTATATATATTTGGTTTAAAATATGCATAATAAGCACTTGCCAAACCAAATACTATAATAAAAAATATAATCATCCATTTATAGCGACTAATAACCCAAAATATCTCTTTTATATCTATCTCATCTTCTTGTAAAGTTTTTTTTATATCCATATAAACCCTTATATATTACAAATTATTTTGGAAATTATATCATTTTTGAAGTATTTGAGCCAAAAGGCTCAAAAGTAGTTTTAAAACTGATAAGAAACACCTATAGTCAAACCATTCATACTAAGTTTATCATAACTATTTGGATTATAATCATACAATCTAGTTGGAGTCATAGAAGCATCATCCATATACATAGTATACTCTACAAAAATACTCCAATCACCACTATCATTTTCAGGGTGGTCAGTATCTACAAAAGTATAACTAACCCCTAAACCATACTGAAACTGCCAATCATCAACTATAGTTTTACCTAAAATCTCAGGTGCAGCTGGGGTATCTCCATCTGTTCCTTCTATATTCACATAGCCAAAACCAAGTAGAGCATATATAGTAAAGTAGTTTTCTTCATAGCTAGCCTCATCTCTAAATCTATACTGAGGTTTTACAAAAAAACTATAGTGATACTCATCTGCATAATCTTCTGCAAAAAAACTTTTAGAGTATCTAGCTTCAAAAGCAAGATACTCATTATAATTATACCCAACTATTGCAGTAAGACCTGCTAACTCATCTTGAGTATCTTGAGCCTTATCAAACCAACTATAATCTTTTGCATATACATTGTTATAGTATGCAGCACCTGAGATATACACTCCACTTGTATCATGTTCAGATACTACTGGAATTATTGGAACAACCGCTTTATCCACTTCTTTAGGAGAAATATCCCCTCCTGCATAAATTAAACTACCAACTAAAGCCAAACTTGAAGTAAATTGAACTATTTTACCCATAACACACCCCTTATTTATTAAAAATATAAATTCATTTTACTAAAAAATGACTTATTATATATTAATATTTAACTTTTTTAATACAAATTTATATAATTTGTATTAAAGTTAAGTATCTATATATCTATCTATAATAGTTTATTATAAATTTCTTATATTTATAAGGGGAGATTTTACTATCAGTACAATCTCTTTATCAAGTTATCTACATTCTCTTTCATGGTTGATATTTTCTTTGTAATATCAATAGATAATCTTCCATTTTCATCAGCTAAAGGCGTAGCTAAATACTCTTTAAACGACTCAACAAGATTTCTTGTATCTTCTATCTCTTGTAATGATTTTTCATGTAAAGATCCATCTGCTATCTTATCTGCTTCTATAAACATGATTCTATTTAGTTTAGCTTTTTGTTCATTTAAAACTACACCATATAGTTTAAATGTCTCTTTGGCATCATTTAAATGTGCATCAATCTTTTCTAACTCATCAATCAACTCTTGTTTTTGCTCTGCATATGACTCTGCATTGTGTAGTTGCTCTTTTACAAATGCTAAGTTTTTAGTAGCTTTTGATGATTTTTTGATAGCATATACAATCCATAGTACTAACAGTGCTGAAGCACCCATCACACCCATACCTATATTTGGATCTGTTTGTCCTATAAGTTTTGCATAATATTCAAAGATAGGCTTGCATTTTTCCATATCAGGCATTTGAGAAGGATCTAGTTTGATACCCAATTTTGTAGATGCAAAGTATGCCATACCTGCAAATGTAGCTCCACCACCAATAAGTCCCATAACAAATCCACCAAACTTACCAGAAGATGGTTCTTCTACATACATAGGAGATATAGTATCTTTTATCTCATAAGCTGGTGCTTCAAAAAAGTCTTCATTTTTGACAACTTCTATACTCTCTTCTATACTCTCAAGTGCATCCATCTCATCACCATACTGGATACCCTCTTCTAAAGCCTCTAACTCTTCTAAATGTTCTTGTTGATAATCAAGCTGTTTGAGCAATGCACTATTTACATCTACAACTATAGACTTCAACTTTGCTTTCTCTTCTTCATAATCTTGCAAGTCATTTTTTAACTTAGCTTGAACTTCATTTAACTTATTGTCTGCTTCTTCAACTAATATTTTAGCTTTTTTAACCAATAAAGATACAGCATCACCCCTATCCAAATTATCTATATCCCCACTATCCGTTATCAAATCATCAACACTATCATCTACTTGTGTTTCACTACCTATATCATCTTGTGTATTATCTGAATCCAAAGGTATTTCAACTTTTTGAAACTCTTCTATAGATATGTCATTTTGACTATCTTGATTTATGGTTTCCTCAACTTGACTTTTAAAATCTTCATTCTGCATTGTTACTTCCTTTCCATTTTTATAGAGTTCTTCTAAGTATTTTAGCAAAAAATTCTCTTATTTTATTAATATATATCAATTTTTTTATATAGTTGGATATAATTGCGTAAAAACTACTAGGATTTATATGGGATTTATAATAGCACTTATCGTTTTATCTATTTTGATATTTTTTCATGAACTTGGTCACTTTACAGCTGCTAGATTTTTTGGAGTTAAAGTCGAAGTATTTAGCATAGGTTTTGGTAAACGACTTTTTACCAAACAACTAGGAGAAACTCAGTGGAGCATATCAGCCATCCCTCTTGGTGGATATGTAAGGATGAAAGGGCAAGATGATTCTGACCCTACAAAAGTAAGTTATGATGAGGATAGCTATACTACCAAAACACCTATCCAAAAAATCATCATCCTATTTGCAGGACCATTTGCCAACTTTTTAACAGCATTTGTACTATACTTTGCTATATCACAAATGGGTGTTCCAAGATTACTTCCATATATAGGTGATGTAGCCAAAGATACTCCAGCTTATAAAGCAGAGTTAAAAAAAGATGACAAAGTTTTATCTATAGACAACCAAGATATACACTATTGGTATCAGATAGGAAAATCCATAAACAAAAGTCCAAATGAAGTTATAAGATTTCAAATATCAAGAGATAGTCAAACTATAACTAAAGATATAAAGCCAAAACTTATAGAAGAGAAAAATATATTTGGTGAGATAACAACTAGAAAAATAGTAGGAATCTCTCCACAGTTTAAACCAACTTCACAAAAGTTTGGCATAATAGATGGGTTAAAGTATGCGTATGATGAAACTATAAATGCTTCATTGATGATATTTAAAGGTATCCAAAAAATGATTAGTGGAGAGGTTGGTAGTGATAAGGTAGGAGGTATCATATCTATAGTGGATGTAACGGCTAAAGCATCAAGCAATGGAATATTAGCACTATTTTTCTTGACAGCTTTTTTATCTGTAAATTTAGGAGTATTGAACCTACTTCCTATACCAGCACTAGATGGTGGACATATCATGTTCAACCTATACGAGCTAATAACTGGCAAAAAAGCTAGTGAAAATATAATGTACTATCTAACTATATTTGGATGGTTTATACTTATATCTCTTATGCTACTTGGCGTATATAACGATATCAATAGAATTTTACACTAAAAGGAGAACCAATGATAATAGACAAAGAACAACTAAGAACCAACCTTGATAAAATTATATGGCAGATAGAAGATGCTAGACTTAGTGTTGATGCACACCGTATAGTACAGATAGTTGCTGTTGGCAAATATACAGACATAAAAAACATTAAAACACTATATGAGTTAGGACAAAGAGCCTTTGGAGAAAATCAAGTACAACAACTAAGAGATAGAAACCAACTATTACAAGATTTACCAATACAGTGGCATATGATAGGTACATTACAAAAAAACAAAATCAATAATCTCATAGATATAAATCCTACACTTTTCCAAGCCTTAGACTCTATAGAGTTGGCACAAGAGTTGGATAAAAAACTTAAAGCAAAAGATAAAACAATGGATTGTTTACTACAAATCAACTCAGCCAATGAAGAGAGCAAATCAGGACTTAATCCACAAGAAGCATATGATATATACCAAGAGATACAAGAGAGATTTAACAATATCAATCTTCAAGGTGTTATGAGTATAGGGGCTCACACTAACGATACAAAAACTATACAAAAAAGTTTTGAAACAACTTATGATATATTTGATAGGCTTCAAAAAGATGGTGCGACTATATGTTCTATGGGAATGAGTGGAGATTTTGAACTTGCTATAAAATGTGGTTCAAATCTTGTAAGAGTAGGCTCAAAGCTATTTAAAAGTTAAGAAGCCTTTTGTTGACAAGCTTGACAGATACCATATAGGTTTATCTGTCTTGTAGCTAAATTAAAATGCTCTTTAGATGTTAATAGCTCAAGAGCTTCAGCTGTTAAAGATAAACACTCTTTATCTTCAACTTCACCACACTCTGTACATACTAAATGGATATGTTCTTCTTTTTTAAGCTCATATTTCGATTTTTTACCAATAATTGGCACTTCAACTAAAACACCATTTTGTGTCATAGATATGATATTTTTATAAACTGTAGCTAATGATATAGTAGGTAAAACTTGTTTTATCTGTTCATATATACCATCTATATCAATATGACCATTTTTTTCTACTATCTTTAAGATATTTATCCTTTGAAAAGTAGCTTTTAGTTCATTTTGCTTTAGTATCTCTATATAATCTGTCATGTATAATAACCTTTAAAGACAATAGAGTAGCCTCCTGCTCCTCAAAAAGGAGGGAGGAAGAAGGGAAAAAGGAGTCAGGAGACTACTTTATTATCTTTGATGGATAAAATATCCCAAATGGGATATTTTATAGCTCTTCTGCATGTTTTGCAAGATATTCAGCCACACCATTACTATCTGGTTTCATAGCTTCATCACCTTTTTGCCAACCTGCTGGACAAACTTCACCATGCTCATTTGTAAATATCATAGCATCTATCATTCTAAGCATCTCATCTATATTTCTTCCTAATGGTAAGTCATTGATAACTGCATGTCTTACTGTTCCATCTGTATCTATTAGGAATGATCCTCTAAGTGCTACTGCATCATTCAATAGTACATCATAATCTCTTGATATTTGCTTAGTAATATCTGCAACTAATGGGAAGTTGATACGACCAATACCACCTTTCTCAACTGGTGTTTCTCTCCAAGCAAAGTGACTAAACTGACTATCTATAGATACACCTATAACATTAACCCCTCTGCTTTTAAACTCTTCTATTCTGTGAGAGAAGGCAATAATCTCAGATGGACATACAAAAGTAAAATCCAATGGATAGAAAAACAGTACTGTACCTTTTTCTCCAAAATTCTCATATAGGTTAAAGTTATCTACTATCTGTCCATCAGCCAATACTGCTGTAGCTGTAAAATCTGGTGCTTTTTTTGTTACTAACATAATTATATTCCTTTTATTATTTATGGTTTTATTTAAAAATAATTTTACCATACTTTTTTTTAAAATAAGATAAAATTAGTCCTTTTTAAAATAGAGATGATAATAATTTGCTAATAATAGTGCTATATACTTGTTGATGGCACAAATAAACAATTACAAGGATGTAAACATGAACTATAAAATATACTATCCATTAGTAGCTACTACAATGCTACTACTAAATGCATGTGGCACAGGAGAAAGCTCTTCAACATCACTAGATGAATCAATCAATGGTAAATTAGTTGATTCTCCAGTTGCTGGTGTTACATATAAATGTGGAGACATCACTGCTACTACAGATGAAAATGGTAGTTTTGAGTGTTCTTCTTTTCCTATAGAGTTTTATGTTGGTAAGATAAAACTTGGTTCTATAGAGCAGTTAAATCCCAATGGCTATGTAACTCCTCAAGATTTAGCTGGAGTTGACCAAAATGATACAACAGATGAAAATGTAACTAAAATAGCACAATTTTTACAATCTATTGATGATGATGGAGATATTGAAGAAAATATAAAAATAGATGCAGAAATAACTAAAAATTTAGAAGCTCTCGATACAAACTGTAGTGACTTAAAAGAGATGACTCATGATGAGCTAGAAAATCTTTTAGATCTTATAAATGCACAAGAGCTAGTAACTCAAGATGAAGCTATCAAGCATTTGCAAGAACATATGCATCTCTATCTAAATTGTGATAATAATAACTCAGGATATCCACAAGGATTCCCACCTAGAGAATATAATGGAGATACAAATAGTTCTAATCCTCATGAACATTTTACAAATGATTTCCCTCATAGAGGAGATGATGAAGATAGAAATACCTCTAATACTCAAAAACCAACTACTCAAGATATACCTCAAGATAGATATCATGAGGATAGAGGTAATTCTAATCCACAAGAACCAGTAAATAATAATGAAAATAGTACTAAAAATACACCAACAAGCAATCCTACAGACTATACAAACGATAGAGACTATAGAGCAAACCTAGATTTGCAACAAGCTTATGTAGAAGCTATAAATGATGCTAGAAGTGAAGGTAGAACTTGTGGAGAGTATGGATATATGCCAGCTGTTGGTAAATTGACATGGAATGACAAACTATATAATGCGGCATATGAACACAGTAAAGATATGGCACAAAGCAATACATTTTCACATACAGGTTCAGGTATGGCTAGTGACTTGACAGCTAAAGCACTAGATACAAATGAAGGAAGTACTCCAGCACAAAGAATAACAGCCAACGACTATAACTGGCAAAGATATGGTGAAAATATAGCTTATGGAACATCTATGGATGATGCTTATAAAGCTATGGATGCTTGGATAAAAAGCCCTGGTCATTGTAAAAACATCATGAAAAAAGAGTTCAAAGAGGTAGGTATGGCTATGTATTATGATGGACATAAATACTACTGGACACAAGATTTCGGAACTGCAAAATAATAAGTTGCAATTACCTTATACAAAAACAAGCCTCTTTTATACCATTAAAAGAGGTCTGTTTTACTAAAGTATAAGCTAACATATCTTCAAAAACTACTCTATCACCTATCTTTAATGGATGAGAAAATCCATACTCCCCTATAATATCTCCAGCTATACAACTCATACCAGCCAAACGGTACTTATAAGTACTTTGTTGCAAAGAGATACTTCCTTTAACTTTTGGCTTTTGTTTTGTGATAGCTACATCCAACATATGTGCTTCTATGGATGTATTTAGTATAGCTGTTGGTCTAGAAGAGTCAATAATATCAACAACTTCACACTCCAAATATCCACACCCTTTCAAAAGTGATGAGGCTGGTTCAAAATATATCTGGATATTTGGATATTTAAAGTGAAAAGCTTTAACAATATCTTCAAATCTCTTAACATCAAAACTCTCATCTGTCAAGTTCAATCCACCACCTAGATTAATCCATTTTAGCTTTTTTAGTATCAACTTGTAGTGTTGTTGTATATGGGATATAAGCATCTCAAAAGCTTCTATATCTTGAGAACAAAATGCATGAAAATGCAATCCTTCCAAGTATGATAGTCTATCAACCTCTTGCAAAAAAAGTTCCCAATCAACTCCCAAATGTGATACATTGTTATCACAATATGATGGCTGTTTTAACTTTAGTTTTGGGTTGATTCTTAAACCAATAGATGTATAAAGATGAGATATATTAGCATACCTATGGTACTGAGATAGAGAGTTAAAACTCATAGTATCGCTACACTGTGCTAATGTTTGTATATCTGCAAGTTCATAAGCTGGTGCATAGGTATGTATATGTGAAGAGTACTCTTTGACCTTTTGGTACTCATACAGATTACCCACACTAAATCCATCAAAAACATCAGATATAAGCTTCAAACCTTCTACTTTATCAAATGCTTTTAGAGTATATAGCCATTTGACACCATATGAAGATGCTAGAGATTTTATAAAAGTAAGATTTTTTTGTAACTTTAAACTCTCCAATACAAATGTAGCCCTACTCATACCACTTCTCCCATCCACTATCATAGTAGTGTATGAGTTTATGTGAACTAAGCTGGTTGCTATCTACATCAACTTTGGATATATCCTTATCAAAAAACATCATCTGCTTCATCACATCACTATCGATAAATCTCAAATCCTTAAGTGGTGCTATATTGGAAGGATACATCTTTAGCTTGGAAGCTATGACAAATCCCCACTCACCAAAACTTGGTATATAGATATGATATGGTGTTGTGTATAAGCCTACCTGATGCATACTTTTTTCAATACACCAAAATGCTTCACGACTAAATAGTGGTGAAGTAGCCTGAGTTACTATCGCACCAAATCGTGAAAGATGAGAGTAAAGAAGTCTATAAAAACTCTGAGTATATAATCTTGAAAGAGATATATTGTTAGGATCTGGCAAATCAACGATAATAACATCATATAGTTCTTGTGCTTTCTCTACAAACTTCCATGCATCTTGGTTATAAACTTTTACTTTTGGATTATCATATGCATAGTTATTAAGTTTACTCAATAGTGGATGTGTTTTAAAAAGGTTGGTTATCTCACTATCCAAATCCACAAGAGTTACACTCTCAACATCTTGATACTTCAACACCTCTCTAAGCGCCATACCATCACCACCACCAATGATAAGTATATGATGGTGCTGTTTTATCATACTCATAATAGGATGAACCAAAGACTCATGATAACGATACTCATCTATGCTATCAAACTGTATAGCACCATTGATATAAAACTGCACCCTATTGTTGTGTGCGGTAACAACTATCTTTTGGTATGGGGTTTGTTTGGTATAAATGATACTATTTTGATAAAGTTTATTTTCTATAAAGTTTGTCAATTTAGTAGCTTTAAAAAAACCAATACTCAAAATCAAAGCGATAAAAATAACCAATACTATATACCATTTTGGCATTTTATCTCGAAATATATACCAAGCCATAACACCTACGGCAAGATTTAAACCACCAAATAAAAAACTAGTTTGCATCAATCCCAACTTTGGTACAAGTAGCAACGGAAAAAGCAATGAAGCAACCAATGCTCCTATATAGTCTGCTGTAAATACATTGGAGATATTGCTCTTTAGAGAAAAACTCTCTTTTAAAATACGGATAATAAGTGGTATCTCAACACCCAACATACCACCTAAAAGTACTGTAACTAGATATAAAAATGCTTCATAGTTTTGTATATAAGCAAAAGCATAAAAAAGTACAAATGCTGAAAATCCACCAACTATCGCAATACTCATTTGAAGTATAACAAATGCTTGTTCTAAATTTTTGTCTATAAACCTTGAAATCCAAGCACCAACTCCCATAGAAGACATAAATATCCCAATGATGAGTGAAAAATGATATATAGAATCACCCAGCAGGTATGATGAGATAGTACTTTCTAAAAGTTCATACACAAGCCCACAAATAGCAATGATAAATGTACCAAATAGAAGTGCTACCTCTTTTGATTTATGGATACTAGTTTGCATCAAACTACTGTATCGCTGAAGATATAATCATACCAAGTGAAACTATGATAGATGCTACAACAATAGCTAATGCTATATTGCCCTCTTGTGAAATCTTCTCTCTTATAGAAAATTTAGTAGCTACTTCCATAATAGAGAGTGAACCTATAAATATAATCAATCCCAAAATAGCATATATCAATGTTGAACCTAACTGTTCCATATCTTTCTCCTTTTAAATTTATTTGCCATAACTCCAGCCTCCATTTGAGTATCTGTGAAAACTGTTTGTTCTAATATAGTGATGAGTCTTCTTATGTTTAGATACCACCTCTTGCAATCCTGCACCTGTATATGTAGTATACAAAGCACCAGCACTCAACAATGATGACAAAATAAGTATCACTTTTATCATAACTCACCCTTTGACTCTTTGTATCTGTTGTAACCACTAACGATATAATATATAAAAGCTCCAATAATCACAAGTGCTTCCAATCCAAGTGTGAGATATATGATAACTCCACCTGCTATTATAGTAGCTATCTTGACAACTTTGCCATCTATCCAAGAGAGATAATCATATGCAATAAAAAGTGCAAAAAATATCATAAGTGGTATAAGATACTTAAGCCTTATCACCCTTTGTTTGACAACTATTTTTGTTGCTACTTTAGAGTTATCTTTCTTTGCTACTATACGATACTCTCCTTTATCAAGTTTGAGATATATACTAGCACCCGTTGCATCAAAATCCCAACTATAAATCATAGGTTTTTTGTCAAAAAATACTTTATTTTGGTCGATATAAAATATCTTTTTACCATTATGATAAATCCAAATCTTATGATGATTATAATCTTTTTGTTCATCAAACGATATATCAATAGTAGTTAAAAAACTATCTGAGTCTATATAAAATGTCCTATTTAAGTCTTTGAGATATGAATCTTCTAAAACAGTTTTAGGTGATATAAATGATACTAAACTCATAAATGCCATAAGCATAAAAAGTATCACAAACCATCGTTTGTTGCTACTTCGTTCTTCTTCTAGCTTAGAAGAGTACTCATCTTGTATCCTATCAAAGCTTTTATTTTGTACATCTTTTATATTTTTGGTAGTTAAGTTATACTCCATACCAAAACTACTGTATATATCATCTTTTTGAAGTGGTATAGAGTGATAAGCTTCTATCTCATCACCACTTTTTTCTATACTAAGGGTTTTAAACCCTACTCCACTATAATCCCATGTAGTAAACTTATCTCCAAATTTAGCTATATATGTTAACTCTCCTTCTACATACTCTATATAAGAGAGATAAGAAGGCTCTTTTTGTAGATAGTGTCCTTTATGATAGAAGATGGTTTTAGGGTGTTGTTGATTCCATGAGAGTATATCAAAGTCTCTTACTCGCAAAGATAGATATAACTTGCCATTCTCTTCAAAAAGCCAAGCATATCCATGTGTAGGAGAGTAGAGAAAAAACTCACTCCACTCTTCGCTAGGGAACTCTGCTGTTTTATAATACACCCAGCCAATGATAGTCCACTCTACACCTTTGATATTGCCTTTCATACCTATGCGAAAATCACCTGTAGGTTGCTTCACTTCACTAAATTGGCTAAGTACCTTATAGTGGTCATTCATATCAAGAACACTATGACAGTAGCTACAAGTGATAGTAGAAACTCTCCCACCACCTAAGATAGATAGTGGTGCTGCACAGTTTGGACAGTTGATAGCATAAACTTTTGACATCACATAACCTTTTGGATATCAAACGGACTTATCCATCTACCCTCATAGACTTCAACTTTATCAGAAGAAATCTCAACAGTACGAAAAAGTGCATCTTTACCTTGAAGGTGTATATATTTATAGAGTGAACCTACTTTTATCTCTTTTGGCAATGCACCTTCAAACCCTTCGCACTTAGCACCACCTATCTCTGTAACTACCCATCCATCATCTATCAAAGAACCAACACTCAATTCATCAAAAGTATGGCTATCATATGGTGTTTCTATCTGCTTTTCAAGTACCAAATCACCCTCATCTACAGATAGCCAAAAAGCATCACCTTGATCATCTATAAGCCACCACTCTTCCCAAAAACCTCTACCATAGCTATATCGTATCTTACCTATGGGTAAATATCTTTTGTTTTTGTAACTAAAGGCTTGATTTAACTCTAAGATAGATACCTCTTTAGCCAATACAGAACTATCACCCCAAACTTTGACAGCTTCATCTTCTAAAAATATGGTTGATTTACAAGACTCACACTGTACTAACTTGGTATATTTGACATATAAAGGCAAAGTATATCCACACTGTGGACACTGTATATACTCTTCTACCTCAAAGTTTTGTTGCATAATCAAACCTATACATCAAAAGGCAACAATCCAAACTTTTTGATAAACTCATCATCTATATCTATAAGCCCTCTTTGTTGCAAACTATCTAATACCTCTTTGGAGCAGTGAGTATCTTTTGGCCACTCTCTATCAAATCCATCAACTTCGCTTTTGTTTGTAGCATCTATCGCTATAAACTCTTTGAGTTTGACATCTCTAGTAGCATCTATATTGTTTACCACTCTCCATAGAAGCATATACGGGTTATGCAAATCATTATTGGCACTATCTACTATCACAAGCACTTTGATAAAGCTACTTAAAACTCTAAGTTTTTTGATAGTTTTTAGTTGTGATTTTTTCTTCTTGACAGATATAACACATATAGGGTTTTTGGTATCTGTAAAGTACTGTCTAAGCCCTACTACATTTGATGCTATCTCTTGTACTTTAGCTAGTAACTCTTCATCTTCAAGTAACTCTATACCAAGTATATCTATCTCATCTCCTGTAGCATCAACTCCAAGCTTACCACCTTCAAACTGTTTAGGAGAAGAGTGGTCAAGGTGATCAACTATACCTTGTGTTATGAGTATATTTTCAGGTTTTAATCTGTTTAGTATATGCTTAGTAAGTGCTTCATAATCTTCAAGCTCTGGTGCATCTTCACCTACAAAGATAGCATGTTTGACAAAACTCATCTGCCCTACTCCCCAAAAAGCATGCATAAACTGCTTGGCATGAGCTGGGTAGTGAGTTTGCATCTTGGCTAAGATAAGGTTATGAAACACACCATTTTCTGGCATATTGTAGTCGATAAGATCTGGTGCCATAGGTTTTAGCATAGGCAAAAAGACTCTCTCAGTAGCCCATCCCATATATTTATCTTCTAGTGGTGGTTTACCTACAACTGTCGCTGCATATACAGGATTTTGTTTCATCGTGATACTCTCTACTTCCATCACTGGAAAAGGCTCTTTTAGAGTGTAGTATCCTGTATGATCCCCAAAAGGTCCTTCTATCTCTAGTTTGGTAGGGTCAACAAAACCTTCTATAACGATATCTACATCTCTTGGGATATATATATCATTTGTTATGGACTTGACAAGCTGAGCATTTGTACCTCTGACAAATCCATAAAGCAACATCTCAAACATACCATGAGGCATAGGAGCTTGTCCACACCAGATATATAGTGGATCACCACCTATAGCTATACTAACAGGCATCTTTTTACCTGCTTTTTGGTACTGGTCAAAAAAGTGACTTGCATCTTTGTGGATTTGCCAGTGCATTCCAAGATGGTTTTTATCATACTGCTGGAGTCTATACATACCTAGATTTTGCATAGTTCCATCTAAACTTTGGGTATATACCTGCCCCATAGTGATAAATGCTCCACCATCCTCTTCCCAAGTTTTGAGTATAGGAAGTTTGTCTAAATCCACCTGCTCTTTGGGGATGATAACCTCTTGGCACTCCCCTCTAAAGTCAAGCCTTTTAGGAAAGACATTTTTCAAACTAAAAAGTTTTGGAACCATTTTGAGTTTATCTATGAATTTTTTGGGTGGTTTTAGTTTGAGAAGTTCATCTATACCCTCGGCTACATCATCAGGGTGTTTGCCAAATATTTTGTGAGTTGTATCTTTGGATGCAAAGATGTTCATCAACACTGGCATATCATACTCTATACCTTTGGCTTTGTTGATAGGTTTGGTAAAAAGAAGTGGTGATGAGTCAGGTTTTTTGACTTCTATATATGCAATATGTGGTATCTCTAACTCTACATCTAGTGGTTCATCTATGACTTTGAGATTGGCATTGTCTT
>Ga0256843_1000601_pt1 | contig 30478 bp, 41 predicted proteins | sample AlvinellametaG_FD_191572 | JGI IMG/M metagenome (GOLD analysis project Ga0256843, IMG submission 191572) | Pompeii worm associated microbial communities from hydrothermal vent at the East Pacific Rise, Pacific Ocean - Alvinella | ecosystem: Host-associated > Annelida > Integument > Unclassified ...
TAAACGTCCTAAAATTACTCAAGACGACTTTGAGAAAAAGATATAAGGGGAAATAAATGAGACACACTCTAAGATTTACTGGTGTTGGTGGTCAAGGTGTTTTACTTGCTGGTGAAATTATGGCTGCATGTAAAATTAAAAATGGTGGTTTTGGACTTAAAACTGCAACATATACTTCTCAAGTACGTGGTGGAGCAACAGTTGTTGATATCACTCTTGATGATGATGAGATTCGCTACCCATATGCAAATGAGGGTGAGATTGATTTCATGCTTTCAGTTGCTGATGTTTCATACCAACAATTTAAAAATGGTGTAAAACCAGGTGGTGTTATCGTAGTTGATCCTAACCTTGTTCATCCAACTGAAGAAGATAGAAAAAAATGGACAATTCACGAAATTCCAATTATTACAATTGCAAAAGAAGAGGTTGGTAATGTTATTACTCAATCTGTTGTTGCTCTTGCAATTACAAATACTATGACAGAAGTACTTCCAGAGCAGTCTCTAATTGACACTATGCTCTCAAAAGTACCTGCAAAAGTTCACGCAGCAAACAAAAAAGCTTATGAACTTGGTAAAAAATATGCTTTAGAGGCAATGGGTAAGTAATTACTCACCTCTAAAGGCATATAAGCAACTCTTGAAAAAGGGTTGCTTTTTTTATTCTTTTTGATTAATATTACTTAGTATTAAATTATTTATTTTACCCAATATATCAGATTTTAATGCTCTCCCAAAAGAAATCTACATGTTTTTCAAACTGTGTTGCAAGATGATTCGTAGAGTTGGAATCAAATTTCAGTATAGTGACTTGTAAGCGGATGTAGAATAGGGTGCTTATAAACTCATAGGCAACCATCATAGGATCACTTGAGCGTATGAGATTGTTTTGCATCATTATAAAGAAGCCCTCAGAAAGTGTTTTTATGTTTTTGTCATGGAATTCACTCATAAACTGCTCTCTAAGCTCTCTATTTTGCATCAGTTCAATCATAAGCAATCTAAACATATTCTCATTCTTCTTATCAAATGTGAGCATCTTATACTGCATTGTAAACTTCTGTAAAAATGGTTTACCTCGAGTTGCTAACTCTTTAATCTCATCATCTGAGATAGAGAAGGGCGATGAGAATATACCGCGTGCAACTTCAAGAAATATCTCCTCTTTATTCTTATAATGGTTATATATAGCGCTCTCTCTAATACCCACTTCTGCTGCAATTTTACGCACGCTAGCACCCTTGTATCCATACTGAGAGAAGAGAGTAGTTGCAACTTTTAATATCTTGTTCTTTGTATCAGAACCTCTTTTAAAGTCCTTGTTTTCCGACATTGTAGCTCCTTTTTTTAAAATGAACGTTTGTTAATTTATTTATAATTATATATGAACGTTTGTTAATTTAAACTTATTTCAAAGAGAACGTTCGTTCATATATGTTCTTGAAAAAAAGAACATCTGTTCATATTGTTTTGGAATGGAATATAAAGCTTCTATTATGTATAATTGCAGCGGTACAAGAGATAGTTACTTGACACTTGAGTCAAGAGGAAAGTCCGAGCTGCTGTAAGAGAGTGTTCCATTTAACGAATGGCCGTAGTAATACGAGGGAAAGTGCAACAGAAACGAGACTTCTACTTTTTGCAATAAAAAGTAGTAAAGGTGAAACGGTGGTGTAAGAGACCACCAGTCTTTATGGCGACATAGAGAGCTTGTAAACCCAACACGGCAGCAAGAAGCAGATGGTTAGCCTCTTACAATTGCTATTGCTTCGCTAGAGGCATATCGTAAGATATGCAGTAGATTAATGACTATCACTACAAAACTCGGCTTATCTTGTACCATCTATCTATTTATATAGGCAATCATAGCCTCTATAGGCATCAATATCTTTTCAAGAGAATTTACATTATGTTAACCAATGCTACTTTTCATACTTCTGATCCTCTCAAATAACAGACATATTAATTAATATGTATTAAAAAAGCTCTTTTTAATCTCTATACTCTTTATAAAATCTACTATATAGTATATACTACATATAAAATCACATTTATAAAGAGAATTTTTACAATGCAGAGAAAAGAACAACTTATTAAAGATATAGAGAACCTATTAAACAGTTACAATGGTATCAACCCTACTTCTATAGACCCTGCTCTACTAGAGTTTATGGATGAGAAGACACTTTTAGATATTATTGGCTCTTTGTTGGATCAAAAAGAGGATGTAGTAGAACGGGACAAAGAGTGGTTAGAACAGTTTAAAACTCAAAAGTGACAAAAGAAATAGATGTGAAAAATAACAATGTTGCTTATTGTTCTTGTTATTTACTATTATTGTGCTATAATATCACAAATTAAAATTATAGGGAGTTTAATTGAGTAATTTAGACTTAATCCAATTAACAGAACAGACAAAAAAACTTACAGCTATGGTTGTAGAGGATGAAAAAGTAACAAATGAGTTACTTAGTTCAACATTCAAAAACTTTTTCGCAAAAGTTGATTCATGTTTTGATGGCGATTCAGCACTTAAAATCTATGAAGAGACAAAACCAGATGTAGTTTTTGTTGATATTATTATGAGTGGAATGGATGGGATTGAGCTTTCTCGAAAAATTCGTGAGATCAACCCTGCTCAGATTATTATTGTAATCTCTGCAAGTAATGATATTGAAAAAATATCTGAGTCTATTGAAGTTGGTGTAAACAGCTTTATCCAAAAACCAATAGATACGAAAAAAATCATTGAACTTCTTAATAGTGTTGTTTCTATGATTGCTAAAAAGAAAAAAGTTGAGACTAAAACTTTCTCTATCTCTTTACCATTAGATTTATATGAAACTGTAAATGATAATGCTAAGGCTGAGAGTATCTCTAAAAATGCTGTAATTATTAGAGCACTTAGAAACTTTTACGATTAATTTGAAAAATTATATAGATTTCAGCTTTTTTTAAGAGTTGAATCTATATAATTTCGGCTCAACAAAACAAGTTGAGTTTCTTTTTAAAAGTGGCCCCTTCGTCTAGTGGTTAGGATCCATGGTTTTCATCCATGTTACAGGAGTTCGAGTCTCCTAGGGGTCACCACTTTTCTTCAAAAAAACAATCACAAAACAAACTTTAATTTAATCAAAATTTAGATAAAATCACAAAAAATTATTTTTAGGAATTTTAATGCTTAGATTTGCATCGAGTCCGACTGGTGACATGCACGTTGGTAACTTACGCGTTGCCCTTTTTAACTATATTGTTGCAAAACAGAGAGGTGAAAACTTAATAGTTAGAATTGACGACATAGAAAAAGAGAAAAATATTGAAGGTAAAGACCAAGAGATAGTTGGTACTCTTGAACTCTTTGGTATTGAGTATTCACAGATAATTCATCAGAGTCAAAACTTTAAATTTCACTCAGCAATGGCACTGCAGCTACTCCATGAGAAGAAGGCTTTTAGCTGTTTTTGTTCTGATGAGTGGTTAGAGAAGAAACAAGAAGAGGCAAAATTAGCAAATGAGCCTTACAAATATGATGATGCCTGTAGAGATCTTCCTGCAGAACTTGTTATTGATAATACCGCTCCTTTTACAATTAGAATCACAAGGCCTACAGCTCCTATTGTTATTGATGATCATATAGAGGGAAGAGTAAGTTTTGATGTTGATGAAGTAGATAGTTTTGTCATAATGAACAGGGATAAAACACCAACATATGACTTTGCTTGTGCTGTAGAGGATATGTTGAGTGATATCTCTTTGGTTATTCGTGATAAGTGTTATTTAAACAATACACCAAAACAAGAGCATATTCGTAATGAGCTTGGTTATGAAAAGAAGATAGAGTATGCACATCTTCCATCTTTAGAGAACCCTCTTAGTGTAAAAGAGCTTTTAGAAGATGGTTACCTGCCTGAAGCTATTGCCAACTACCTTCTTCTTTTAGGTACAAAGCCTCCGCGTGAGATTTTTACACTTCAAGAGGCTTTTGAGTGGTTTGATTTAGATACTGTATCTAATTCCCCTGCTCGCTTTGAGATAGAGAAGTTAAAAGAGATCAACAGAGAACATCTTATGCGCATGGATGCCAAAGAGCTCTCTCGTTATGTTGGTTTTGCTGATGCTGAGATTGGTGAGCTAGCACGTCTCTATCTTGATGAAGTTGTAACGACAAAAGCACTCAAAACTAAAATAGCACCTATCTTTGAAGAGCGTAATATTCCTTCATCGTTTACTGAAGAGGTAGAGAGAGTAGCCAAAGCGATAAAGTCTGCACCCTACTTTGATGAGTATACCGATTTTAGAGCTTATATTGCAAAAGAGACAGCAGTTGATGAAGAAAATCTTTTAAAAGCAATTCGTATACTTTTAACGAATGCAGAAAATGGTCCAGATATTGAAAAAGTCTATAAATATCTTAAAAATTATATTGGGGAGATTGTAAAATGATTTCAGAAATTATTGTTGGAATAGGAGGGATTTTTCTCTCTTTGATTAATGTCTATATTTGGGTGATTATTATCTCATCACTACTAAGTTTTGTAAACCCAGATCCATACAACCCTGTTGTTCAGTTTTTAAACAGAGTTACAAATCCGGCTTACAATATGGTAAGAAAATTTATGCCTACCATATTTAATGGTATAGATTTTGCACCACTTGTAATAATTATTGCACTACAGGTGCTTATGATAGTTTTAAGCTCAGTTTTACGTAGCTTGTAAGGGCAGACTTTTTACATACAATAGGGTCTTATACCCTATTGATCCTTCTCATACTTGAAAGTATCCGACTCAAACTCCCCCTCTTTGACTACAAACTTTAAAACATCACCCTCTTTTGGAAACCTGACAAGATAGTAGCTACTCCATGGAGCTTGAAATGATGTTAAATCAGTAAATCTATTTTTAACAGGTAGCTTCTCTATCTCTTGTGTTGTTTTAGAGTTTAACCAAAAAGTTACCTCGCTCTTTTTATTGCGTTTATACAGGTAGACATAAAAGTACTCTGCATCACTATATTTTTCCGGAAGTACTTTGTTTAGATAGACTACAGTAACAACGCCATCAACATCTTCTCCCCTTTTTAGTTTTGAACTTTGAATGCTATCTTCACTGAGCTCTTGGGTTTGGGAGAGTTTAAATTGATCAAATGCGTTTTTTTGTGCACATCCTGTTGATAATGCTAAAAGAATTAAAAAGATTGCAGATGTTTTCATAAATATACCTCAAATTTTAGAGAGAATTATATCTTATTAAACTCTTCTTTTGTATAATCTCCTAAATTTTAAAGAGCAGAGTAGATATTTTGAGCAAAAGATTAGCAGTCGCATTTACAGGACCATCAAACAGTGGGAAGACTACCCTTATATTAAAAGTAGCACGTAAGCTTATCCATGAGCATAAACTTGAAGTTGCTATTATTAAGCATGATCCAAAAGATAAAGCACGTTTTGATGTTGAGGGCAAGGATAGTTACAAGTTTAGTGACACCGGTGCAGAGGTAATAGTTACATCACCAAACAGAACCACATACTTTTCGCAAAGACGCTCAGAGCTTGAAGATATGATTCGTCTCTTTGGTGAGTTTGATATTTTACTTGTAGAGGGGCTTAAAAACCTCCCTCTTCCACGTATAAGTATCTTTCGCAATGAGATTGATGAAGATTATTTTCCCTATATGAATGCTTTAGCAGTTGATAAGAGCGTAGACTTAGCGCAGTATGATGTTCCAAGTAATGTTGATATACTAGACCTAAACTCGACAGATGCCGTCATTGAGTGGATACTAAAAAACGCAAAAAAAGTTTAACAAAAGGATAGATAGATGAGAGATATATTTGATGCAATTCAGAGAAGTGCAAAGAGAATTAAAGAGGCAATAGATGTAAAAGATATCGGTTACTCACAGCAAGAGAACTCTTCAGGTGAGACACAACTAGAGCTAGATATTAAGTGTGACATGATTATAGCAGAGGAGCTCTCACGTGTTAAGAGTGTAAATACTATCTCTTCAGAGGAGAAAGAGCATGCGGAAGTACTGCATGAGGATGGAGAGTATTTTATCTCTTATGACCCTCTTGATGGTTCATCTTTAATTGATGTAAATCTTAGTGTTGGCTCTATCTTTGGAATCTACAGAGGTGATTTTGGTTCACAAAATATGGTAGCTGCATGTTATGTAGTCTATGGACCACGTGTAGAGATGGTATTTGCTCAAAACAAAGTAAAACTCTACCTTCTTCAAGCTGGTGAGTTTGAGTTTGTAAAAGAGATTCGTCTGGGTGAAAAAGGTAAGCTGATGGCTCCGGGTGGAACACAGCAAAACTGGCCAAAATATCATAAAGCGATGATAGATGGTTTCTTTGCAGAGGGATATAGACTCCGTTACTCTGGTGGAATGGTTCCAGATCTTCACCAAATTCTTCTAAAAGGCGGAGGTCTTTTTAGCTACCCTGCTACAAGTGACAAACCAGAAGGAAAATTACGTCGTCTTTTTGAAGTTTTTCCTTTTGCCTTTGTATATGAAAAAGCTGGCGGAGTAGCAATGGATGGTCATCAAAGAGTCCTAGATTTAGGTTATGCTCATCTACACGATACTTCTCCATGTTTCTTTGGTTCTAAATATGAAGTAGATCGCGTAAAAGAGGTCTATGCAGACAATGCATAATGAGAAACAAAAAGATAAGTTTGAAATCTATCTTGATGAGATGATACAAAAGATTCAAGCTTGTCAGGCGCAAAAATCTCTGCCAAGTTGCTCAAAGTGTCCATCCTACATAGGGTGCCAACTAAGAGATGAGTATGTAAAAGCCGTCTATAACTCTATGAGTAAAGGCGATACTGGCGGATTTGAGTTTTAACACATTTTTTAAAAAATGTTATATAAAGTTCTTTTAATTAATAAAAAGTTATACTTGAATATATGAAAAAAAGGGAGTTTATATGTTCAAGTATATTATAAGTGGATGTAGTGCTATTATTTTAACTGCTTGCGGTGGAGGCTCATCTTCCAGTGGTGATTTTCTTGAAACTGGTATCTTTGTTGATTCACCTGTTAATGGTCTCTATTATAAAACACAAACACAGTCTGGCTATACCGATTCTAAAGGGAACTTTCTCTATAAAAATGGAGAGTCAATTACATTTTATCTTGGTAATCTTGCTTTAGGTCAGGCCATAGCACGTAGTATGATGACACCTCTTACTCTTACTAATGATAATGATATTAATAATATAAGTATCAAAGCACGTAATATTTTACGTCTCCTACAAACTCTAGATTCAAATGCAAGTGACCACTCACAAATAATACTTGATGAGCGTCTAAGAGACCTGAATATTTCAGATTTAAATTTAGAGAGTGAGGCAGATCTTACTACCCTTCTTTCAAGAGCAGAAGCCAAAACAGCAAAAAACTATGTTTTAAAAGATGCACAATCAGCAGAAGATGACTTTATAAAGTATTACAACTATGTTGTTTCAACTACAACAACTACAGCGGTAACTGACTCTGCATTAAATCTCTCAGCATGTCAAGCATGCCATGGTCAAAACTTTGAAAAGAGTGCTCTTAATAAGTCCAAAATAGTGGCAAACATGAGTAAAGATAATGTAACAAAAGCACTGCTTGGCTATAAGTATGGAACTTATGGTGGTGATATGGCTGGAGTTATGAAAGGACAGGTCTCTAGATATAGTGATACTGAACTTCGAAACAGCGGCTTAGGAAAATAGGTCGCTCTCTTCTAAAAAAACTTTTCTATTTGAAAACTCTAAGTCTATTTTGATAAAATATCAACATTAAATAGTTCACAGGATAATTAAATTGAGTAAATATATAACAACACCGATATATTATGTAAATGGCGAGGCACATATTGGCCATGCCTATACAACATTTATAGCTGATACCGTAGCACGTTACAATAGATTAAAGGGAGAAGATACTTTCTTTTTAACGGGTACTGATGAGCATGGACAGAAGATTGAAGAGTCTGCTAAAAAAGCGAACAAACCTACTCAAGAGTTTGCAGATGAGATTAGTGCAACTTTTAAAAATCTTTGGGATGAGTTTGAGATAAGCTATGATAAGTTTATTCGTACAACAGATGAAGATCATAAGCGTGGTGTTCAAAAAGCATTTGAAGTGATGTATGCCAAGGGTGACATCTATAAAGATTTCTATGAGGGTCACTACTGTGTAAGCTGTGAGACATTTTTTCCTGAGACTCAGCTTGTTGATGGCGAGTTTTGTCCTGATTGTGGGCGTAGTACAAATGTTGTTAAAGAGGAGAGCTACTTCTTTAGACTCTCAAACTATGAAGATAAACTTCTAAAATACTATGAAGAGCATCCAGAGTTTATTATGCCGAAATCTCGTGCAAGTGAAGTTGTAAACTTTGTAAAGGGTGGACTGCGTGATCTCTCCGTTACACGTACATCGTTTACTTGGGGTGTAAAGATGCCACAAAGCATTGGTGATGACAAACATGTTATGTATGTATGGCTTGATGCCCTACTCAACTATGTTACAGCACTTGGTTATGGTAATGATGAGAAGCTAATGGATTACTGGCCTGCAGATATTCACTTTGTGGGTAAAGATATTTTACGTTTTCATGCTATTTACTGGCCTGCATTTTTAATGAGTTTAGATCTTCCTCTTCCAAAGCATATTGGTGCACATGGATGGTGGACACGTGATGGTGAGAAGATGAGTAAATCAAAAGGTAATGTAGTCTCTCCTAAAGAGGTTGCTGATGCTTACGGTGTTGAAAATTTACGCTACTTTATGCTTCGTGAAGTTCCTTTTGGACAAGATGGGGATTTTTCTCAACGTGCTTTTATTGACAGAATAAACTCTGAGCTCTCAAATGATTTAGGAAACCTTCTTAACCGTATTATTGGTATGAGTGGAAAATATAGTAGTTTTGAGATAGATAGTGTAGATGTGCTGAAGTATCACTCCAAAGAGATTGAGGAGATGAATACTATTTTAGATTCACTCGATACTTTTATTCAAAAACTTCAGCCTCACAGATACTTAGAGGAGTTGTGGAGACTTTTCTCTATCGGTAATGGTGTTATTCAAGAGTATGAGCCATGGGTGAAAATGAAAAATGATAAACAAGATGAAGCTCTTGCTACTGTAGCTGTTGTTGCAAATATTTTAGCTCGTGCTGCTGTAATGCTACACCCTGTTATGCCAAAGACAACAAATATAATTGCCGATGCTCTAAGTTTTGAGATAAACAGAGAAACATATAAAGAGCTTATAGTTGAGAAGAAGCTTCTTAAAAAGTTTACTATTAAAAAAGTTCCACCACTCTTTCCTCGTGTTGAAGAGCCACTCATGCAAGAAGCTCCAAAAGCAGAGCCAAACCCTCCAAAAGAGAGTCAAAAAGAGAAAGAAACAGCTAAAAAAGAGGAAGATAACCTCATTGAAATTGGTCAGTTTTTTGAAACATCTTTAAAAGTTGGTGTTGTTGTTGAAGCTGAAGAAGTTCCAAAGAGTAAAAAATTACTAAAACTACAAGTAGATTTAGGTGAAGAGACTCCTCGTCAGGTTGTTGCTGGAATTAAAGAGTTCTACTCACCTGAGGATCTTTTAAATACACAAGTTTGTGTAGTAGCCAACTTAAAACCTGCAAAATTGATGGGAATGATGAGTGAGGGAATGCTTCTTGCTGCTAAAGATGAAGATGGCCTCTGTTTAATCAGACCAGAGAAACCTAAAAAAGCAGGCACACCTATTGGATGAGACTTGAAAATGTTGTAGCACTTACACTTGGAGAGCTTGTTAACTCTCCTTTTGTAAACACTTTTACCAATATTGTTTATGAAGCAAAAGCAGTCAAGAGAGGTGATCTCTTTATTGCATTTGATGAGGAGTCTATAGAGGAAGCTATTTTTAATGGTGCCTATGGAATTCTCTTTGATAAACCTACACAAATTAGAGACAATGAGATTGCCTGGATTAAGGTAGATGATTTAGAAGATGCTCTAAAGCGTTTACTCCGATTTATTTTAATTGAAAAAGAGATTGTAGTATATGAGTGTAATGAGATTGTACTTAAACTTGCCCTGCAGATTATTACAGAACCTAGTTTCATTGTTCTAAATTCCGATATAAAAGAAGTTTTTAGAAGCCTGAGTGATGTTGAAAATGGCACTACAGTACTCTTTAGTCCTGCCATTACTACACCAGATATATTTACACAGACAAAGCCTTTACCACAAAACTTTGCACAGAGTATAGATATTATTGAGCAGACACTCTTTGAAACCTCCTTTATCTATGATAATGTCTTTTATGAGAGACAGTTAATCTCTCCATTCTTTATGCCCTACTTGGAGCAGCTACTTGCTCTTTTTAAAATACTCAAGATTAATTTTCGTTTACGAAAATTTACACCGATTGATCATTTTGAAGCAGTTTTTACAAATAAAAACTTTGAGATTAAAGAGTTTGGTACAAGCGATAAGGTTTTAATCTTTGAAAAGAATCGTGACCTTATAGCCAAAGAGATAGAGTTTTTACAAAAGCAGGCGACTTGGGCAAAGATTATCTATATTATTCCTTACGATTTAAAGGAAAAACTCCAAAAAGAGACACCTCATTTACATACCTATAAAAATGAAAATGAAATAAAAGGTATACTACAAAATAGTAATTTTCATTTTGCGCTTATAGTTGGTGTTGATAAGTCTATACTTACTAAACCACTTGTCAATCAAGCACAAATATCACTTTTTGACTTTTAACAGAGGGAACTATGAACAGAAGAACCTTTTTAACAACGGCTACAGCTACGTCTGTAGGTCTGGCACTCAATGGATGTAATGAGAACAACAGAAAAGCTATAGATTATTCAAAGCACCCAAAAAAGAGTGATGCTCATAAAGATGTGCATATTAATAAAAACAAAAAAACAGTTATAAAGTTAGCAACAAGTTGGCCGGCACATTTTCCCATTATGGGTACAGGTGTTGAGAAATTTGCACAAAGGGTAAAAGATATAAGTGGCGGCTCTTTAGAGATAAAGCTCTATCCTAAAAATACTCTTGTTCCCGCACTAGCTGTCTTTGATGCTTGCTCGAGCGGTCAGATAGATGCTTTTCACTCTGGTCCTTACTACTGGAAAGGTAAAAATTCAGCCTTTTCACTCTACAGTGGAATCCCTTTTGGCTTTACTGCTGAAGAGGTAAACTCATGGATGCTCTTTGGTGGAGGGATGGAACTTTGGCGAGAGCAGTATGCTAAATATAATCTTCACCCACTTCTCGGTGGAAACACAAATATCCAAATGGGTGGATGGTTTAGAAAACCCATCAACTCACTTGCAGATATGCAGGGTTTGAAGATGCGTATTCCAGGTCTTGGCGGAGAGGTTTTTGCAAAAATGGGAGTAAATCCTGTTCTTCTTCCTGCAGGTGAGATATATACTTCGCTTGAGCGTGGAGTAATCGATGCAACTGAGTGGGTAGGTCCGGCACTTGATATTAAGATGGGCTTTTATAAGGTTGCACCCTATTACTACTCAGGATGGCATGAACCGGGCTCTGTTTTAGAGCTCACTTTCAATAAATACTCTTGGGAGAAGTTAGGCTTTGAACATAAAGCGATGATCGAGGTGGCCTCGAGCGAGATGAATGCAAATATGACCTATGAGTTTCATGCACAAAATATTGTGGCACTTCAAAAATTAAAATCACTCAACGTAAAACTTTCACAGTTCCCAAAAGATGTAACAGACGCTGGGAAAAAAGCTTTAAGTCAAGTTATTGACGAGCTGAGTTCAAAAAACAGTGATTTTGAAAGAGTCTATAGCTCTATATCTAAACATCTGCAACTCTCAAAAGAGTGGAGCGATGCAAGTTTGGGTTACTTTTTAAATATAAGGTAGATATGTTAAAAATATTTTTTTTACTTGCTTTTGCACTTCTTTGTAACCTATGGGGTCTTTTTATAGGTAAAGTGCTAGATGATAACTCTTTAGAGCCTATCTCTAAGGCTTTAATTATTGGAACAGAGCAAGATTACTATTGTGATGGAAATGGAACATTCTTAATTGACTCCAACGAGACAGAGTTTCATATAAAAGCTATTGGATACAGACCTCAAACATTTACAAAAAATCCAAGAGGAAGAGTTGTTATAAAGTTAAAACCTATTAAGGTAAAAGCACTCTATTTGAGTTTTTGGGGTGCAAGCAATAACTCTAAGACTTTACAAAATATTTTAGATATTATAGAGAAGAGTGAAGCAAATGCTATTGTTATGGATGTAAAAAATGAGTATGGTTCTACCTCATTTTATACGGGCTTCAAACAAGCTAACAGTTACGGTGCTCATGAGAACAGAACCAATAGAAATATCAAAAAATTTATGAGTATTATGAAAGAGAAAGATATCTATACTATTGCACGTATAGTAACCTTTAAAGATGAGCTTCAAGCTGTCAATAACCCAGATTATGCCATAAGAAGTAATGATGAGAACCAATCAATATGGAGAAATCATGATAAAATGGCATGGGTTGACCCCTTTGATGAACGTTCACATGAGTATGCCATTAGAATTGCCGAGGAGGCTGCCAAAGTTGGTTTTGATGAGATAAATTTTGACTATATTCGCTTTCCAGCACAAAAAAACCTTCTGCTTAAAAAGCCAAATACACAAAAAAATCGTGTAGAGGCGATAGAGAAATTTTTAGCTAAAGCAAAAACAAGACTTCATCCATACGGAGTCTTTATCTCTGTAGATACCTATGGAAATATCTGCTGGACAGATGATGACAACGGTATTGGACAGATGGTCTCATCTTTGGCAAAATATGCTGACTATCTAGCACCTATGCTCTATCCTTCGGGTTTTGCTTGCGGATCCTTTTACTTTGACTACCCTGCGGAGTACCCATACGAAGTTATCTATAGAAGTGTAAAAACCATTCAAGACCGTATTGCAAGTAATAGAGTCCGTCCATGGCTGCAATACTTTAAAGATTATGGAAAGTATAAACTGCCTTATAGAAAGATAGCAATTCAAGCTCAAATTCGAGCAAGCGAAGATGTTGGTGCCAATGGATGGATGATGTGGTCACCATCAAGCAAGTATCATCTAGAATATTTACGCAAGTAGTCTTGTAGATCTAAGCTCTTTTCTTAGCTCTTTTGAGCCATCTAAATAGCTCTCTACAAGTTGGTGAAAAGCTTTGGAGTGGTTCATGTGCACAAGGTGAGAGAGTTCATGTACCACCACATAGTCTATGAGTTTTTTATCTAACTTTATAAGCTCACTGTTAAATGTCAAGACTCTTTTTGAACTACAACTCCCCCATCTACTTTTCATTTTTCTATACTTTATCTCACTATATTTCAGCTGCATTAAAATACTAAAATACTCTACTCTTTGAGTAATATACTCTTTTGCTATCTCTTTATAAAAGGCATCATAGGCTTTGAGAATATTTTTTTTATTTGGCAAGCGAAGCTTTTGGAGTCTCTCTCTTAGTCCTTTTGCCTGGGGCATATCTATGCTCAAAATATCCCCAAAGAGTAGTACTTCATCTTCAATATTTACACTGTATGTTGTGTAATTTTCTATTTTAGAGAGTTGTTTTTTTATCCACCCCTCTCTTTGACGTAGCATATCTAGAGCAAAGGAGTTTGATTTGTAGGGAGTTTTGAGTGTAATCTCACCATTGTGCTCTATTTTTATATAGCTGTTTTTTAGTTTTGGATTGATTATAAGTTTTGCTGTAATGTCATTGTATGAGATACTATGCATAACTTATTGGGTCTGTAACTCCAGCCATTTTAAAACCATTCAGGCGCAGACGACAGCTGTCACAGAGACCACAAGCCTTCTCTTCACTCTTGTAACAGCTCCAAGTAAGCTCTAGAGGTACATTTAATTTGAGTGCTTCTTTAACAATTTGAGATTTTTTAAGATGCACAAGCGGCATTTTTATCTCAATATTTGTCTCATCTTTTGTACCAAGATTAATCGCTTTTTGCATCGCTTTTATATAATCTTCTCTACAATCAGGATATCCACTGCTATCCTCTTCAACTACACCTATAGCAATCACTTGGGCACCCTCTTTCTCAGCTATAGCCGCTGCCATAGAGAGAAAAATACCATTTCTAAAGGGGACATAGGTGACAGGAACACCCTCCTCTACACCACCTGTTGGCACCTCTATGCTTTTATCTGTCAAAGCAGATGCACCAAGTGCTTTAAAAAAGTCTAAGTCTAGAACATACTTCTCTTTAACATCTAAAGCTTTTACAATATTTTCAAAACACTCCAGCTCTTTGGCCTGGGTTCTTTGGTCATAGTTAAAGTGAACCGCAATAATCTCATAACCATCATTTTTCATCATATATGCACTTAAAGTAGAGTCCATACCCCCACTCATAATACATACTGCTTTTTTTATTGAATCTTTCATAGTGTGATTTTAACATATCTAACTTATTTTTTTAATTCTTTTTAAATGAAAAGAGTTCTATAATGGAGGTAAGAATAGAAAAAAGGATATCAAATGCAAGTATCATCACAATCAGATGTAGCAAATGTAAACAACTCACAGACAATAGCTACAGACTCTATGAAAAAAGCTCAAGATGTACAGGCACAACAGGTTATGAAAATTCTTGAGAGTACAAATGAACAGGTACAACAGACAAATGCTCAAAAAACAGGTGTAGGACAAAATATCAATTTGATGGCCTAATCTCCCTTTAGGATGTACTCTTTTTTGTACATCCATCCCTCTCTTTTTTGCTATAATTCCACTTATGATTGAACTAGACAACACAACAGCTCTGCAAGTTGATGAAGAGTATCTTCAAAAGATTGCAGATAAGCTAACAGACAAAGATATTGAGCTTCTTATTACATCAAATGATGAAATTCAGGAGCTAAACAGAGAACATAGAGGTATAGATAAGGCGACTGATGTACTTAGTTTTCCTTATGAAGAGATGCCTATGGCACCACTTGGAAGTATTGTAATATCACAAGAGTATGTAGAACAAAAAGCCAAAGAGTTGGGGCATAAGCCTCAAGATGAGTTGGCACTTCTTTTTATACATGGTCTTTTACATCTTTTGGGCTATGATCACGAGGTAGATAGTGGAGAGATGCGCCAAAAAGAGACAGAGATTATAAAAGAGCTTAATTTACCAGAGAGCTTAATAGTAAGAACAGAAGGATAATAATGGATTATATGATATTTTTAGTTGCAATGGCAGCTTTAGTTTATGGAGCAGATTTTATCATTAAAGAGTCTGAGAGAATTGCTCTGCATTTTGATATTTCACACTTTGTTATTGGAGCGACTCTTGTTGCCTTTGGGACAAGCTTGCCTGAAATGGCTGCATCTATGGTAGCAGCATATCATGGTAAAACCGATATGGCAGTAGCTAATGTTGTAGGGAGTGTAATCTTTAATATTACACTTGTTTTAGGTGTTGTATTTATGATAGCTAAGTCTATGAACCCAGATCGTGATCTCTTTGCAAAAGATAGTGCCTGGACAGTTGTACCCGTCATTATCTTTTTTATAATGATACAAGATGGTGAAATAGGCAGAGTTGATGGTCTGCTCTTTTTACTTATGATGGTCTCATATCTTCTTTTCCTCTTTAGTAGTTCAAAAGATGATTTAGAGGGTGAGATTGATGAAGAGTTGGCAAAAGAGAAGTTTAACTGGCCAAAAACAATACTTCTTCTTGCAATAGGATTTGTGCTTACTATTGGTGGTGCAAATTTTGTAGTTGAGAGTGGTACAAATATTGCAAGAAGTCTTGATGTAAGTGAGTGGATTATCGGCCTTTTCCTTATCTCTCTTGGAACATCTCTTCCAGAGCTTGTCGTCTCTTTAGTTGCTGTAAAAAAAGGCAATGCAGAGATGAGTATTGGAAATATCATTGGTTCAAATGTAGCAAACTTCTCTATGGTTTTAGGTGGAGCGTCAATGCTCTCGCCTCTCTCTATTAACCTTGAGAGTACACATTTTGATCTGCTAATTATGGCAGCAGCATCATTTACGCTTCTGTTTATTTTAGGAAACAAACTCTACAACAAAGCAGGTGGAATCTTTCTGCTTACTCTTCTTGCTCTTTTTATCGAACACGCACTCTAAAAAACTACTTCTTTATATAACCAAGCTCTAAGAGCTTGTTATATATATCTGATACAATACTTCCAGCTGCATGACCACCATGACCACCATGTTCTACTAAAACAGTCACAATATATTGTGGTTTTTTATACGGTCCATAAGTAGTAAACCATGCATGAGAACGGTTATAGTATGAGAGCTCATGCTCTAACTTTCTCTTTTTAATATCTTGTTTGATTCCAATAACTTGAGCCGTACCTGTTTTACCAGCAATACGAACTTTTGAGTGTAGATATGCAGTAGCAGTACCGTGTGGATTATTACATACCTGGTACATCGCTTTTCTGATAATAGGTAGTTTTCTTAATTCTGTTCTTGTAAGAACATCCTTATAGTTATTAGGGTGTGGTTCATCTCCAAGATATTTTGCAATATGTGGTGTTGGAAGTTTTCCTGTTGCTACAAGCGCTGTTTGTTGGGCAATTTGCAGAGGAGTAACGAGAAAGTCACCCTGTCCAATAGCCATATTTACCGTCTCACCAATATTCCATGATTTATTGTATTTTCTTCTTTTCCACTCACGTGATGGTACAACACCAATAAACTCATTAGGCAGATCAATGCCGGTTTTTTTGCTTAAACCGTAACGCTTCATCCCTTGACTCATCTTCTTGTTACCAAGAACAAGACTTCCCTTATAGAAGAAGTCATCGCAGCTCTCTCGAATTGCTTTTACAATATCTGTATGTCTGTGACCTGTTCTCTTCCAACATCTAAAAATACGGCCACCGAGTGGGAGAGATGAACGACAATCAACACTCCATCTCTCATTTAAATCAGTTGTGATATAGAGCAGTCCAAGCATCGGTTTTATGGTTGAACCAGGAGGATAGAGACCGTGAGTTAATTTGTTTGTAAATGGATGATCGAGACTTGAAGCGAGTTTATTGTACATCTTATAGCTCATACCGTTTACAAATATATTTAAGTCATAGTTTGGAAAACTTCCTGCTGCTAAAATGGAGCCATCAACACTCATAACTACAACAGCACCAACCTTACCTTTAAAGAGTTCTGTAATATATTTTTGAAGTTCAATATCCATAGTTAAAGTTAGTTTTCTGTCCTCATCCGGACTTCTATACATCAACTCCTCAATCTCTTGATTATTTGCATTTACTTTAATCTCACGTTTACCAGGTGTGCCTTGTAGGTATTTATTGTAGTATTTCTCAACACCCGTTTTACCTGTATAACCAATGAGTTCTATAAGTTTATCGCCTTCAATATCTTTTTTATTCGCACGTGCAACATAACCTATCATATGCGCTGCTATATTTTTGTAAGGGTAGTATCTCTTAGGTGCAGGGACAACCTTGATGTTATCTTTTAGATTGAGTTGTGAGTAGACCGGCATCATCTCTTTATATGGAATAAACTGCACTACATCAATATAGTTATGATTATAAAGCGAGTCTTTCTTTTTATAGTTCTTTATAATTTTTTCTTTATCGAGTGATGGAAAGAGTCTAGTAATCAACTCTACATCTTTTTTAAACTCTTGCATCTTTTTTTTAGAGCGTAAGTGAGGTGCTAGTTGTATTTTAAAACCGAGTTTATTAATTGCGATTGGTCTATTTTGAACATCAACTATCTCACCTCTAACAGGTGCAATTAGTTCTGTTTTAATTGTATTTGCAACTGAGAGTTTTGAGTAGTAACTGTTAGACTCAATAGCAAGGAAAAATACCCTTACAATAAGCGCTAACCAGACAGAAGCAAAGAGCAAAACGATGAATTTTATCTTCATATTAGACTCACTAACAAGAACTCAATTACTATATAGTAAATTATATAGTAATTGATCTCAGGCTTTGGTAGTAAAAAGATGTTTGAAATCAGTGTTAAAAAGAGAAAATAGCCTACATAAGCCAAAACAACAGACGCAATGTTAATACATGAGTTACAGTTAAAACTCTGTGTAATTTTAGGCATTATAAATTTTTGTAAAATATAGAAGTATATTATTGAACTAAAGAGCATATATCCATAGTTTGCTTCAAAAATAATGAGACAAAAAGATATAAGCATCAATGATAGTGAATCACCACGCTCCAATGCTCTTGAAAAGAGAACAAAAAGTATGGCAAAAAGAGGTGGAAGAAATGGGTATATACTTCCAAGAGAGCTATAGAGTACGAAGAGTACAATATAGACTATTGGTACTATAGGTTTTTGATGAGAGATATTTCGTTGCATATCGGAAAGTGCTTGCATTTTATACAATCAGCCCAGATTTTGTGTTCTGGAAGGGACTCTTTTGGAATTTCAACAAAACCAAGACGCTCAAAAAAAGCCTGCTTGTATGTTAGACTAAGAACTCTTTGAAGACCAAGGGATTTAGCCTCATCAAGAGCTTTTAAAATAAGATTTTGCCCTATCTTTTGGCCTCTGTAACCCTCTTTTACTATCAAAGAGCGTATCTCTGCCAAATACGATGTGTGAATATGTAATGCTGTAAAGCCGACAAGTTTGCTTCCATCAAAAGCCAGAGTATAAGAGCGGATATTTGTAGCGATTTCATCTTCACTTCTATCTAAGATAATTCCACTCTCAACCTCAGGGCGTACAAGCTCCTGCATCTTAGGAATATCGGCAAGAGTCGCTTTGATATACTCAATCTTCATCAATACCCTCTTCCTTCTCTTGCTCTTTTAAAATGTCATAAATTACTTGAATAACTTTTTTTGTACCACGTTTTTTGGCACTTGAAACCATTAAAGCATTTGGAAACTCACGTCTAAGAGCATTTTGCTCCTTTTGATTGAGTTTATCTATTTTTGTAAAGATTTGAAGAATATACTGATCTTGTGCAGCATTTGAGAAGAGGAACTCACTCACTTGCGTATCTATCTCCAAATGAGGATGTCTACAATCTATAAGATGAATAAAAATCTTAATCTGCTCTCGTGTTGCAATATAGTCTGTTAGATTTTTTTCCCAGTCATGCTTTTGGGATTTTGATACTTTTGCATACCCAAAACCAGGTAAATCAACAAATTTGGCGATAAGTTTCTCATCTGTATCTCTATCCATAAAGGTTACATCAAAGTAGTTAATAAGCTTTGTTTTACCTGGTGTAGACGATACTTTTGCCAATCCTTTATGATTTGTCAAAGCATTCAAAAGAGAACTTTTTCCTACATTAGAGCGTGCCATAAAGACAACTTCATTTTGTTCTTCAGACTCTGGGGCTGCTGCTACTGTCGGTGCTGATGTTATAAACTTTGCATCTACTATCTCTACCATTATTTCTCTTCCTTCTTATCATCAGCTATATCAAATATCATAATTACAGGCTCTTTTTTTACACCTTCTGCATAGGCTTTTCCATCGGTAATTTTTAAAACAACCTTGTCTCCAAGTATCTCTTTTTTCTCATCTAACTGTCTTAGATGAACATTTTCAAAGAAGTGATACTCCTTTTTCTTAGGGAAAAAGATAACTTTCTTAGCTTCGCCTCTATATTTTGAACCCTTCTCTGTCTCAATAAAAAATGAGACATCACCGTCTGCTGTAAACTTTGTAGGTTTATTCTCTTTGTCTGTGTTTATAATTACTTTTGAGGCATTGAGCTCATCATTCCCTTTTAAGATATTTACATCACCACTAAAGATAGAAATACCCTTGTTTTCATCGGCTTTAAAGGAGTTTGCTCGTATCTTCAGCTCCTCTGCTGTTAAAGTTGTTATTTGTAATAAAGTTGTTAAAATCAGTAAAAATTTCATTATTTTCTCTCTTGTAATTGGTATGTTGCTGCAACATCTTTAGAGTATATCTTTTTTGTAAGGTTATTATACTTTATATAACTGCCGGTAACAACATTACTGTTAAGATAGGCGATAAACCCTACATCACTTACGACATCTGATGTTTTTTTATTGTATGTTGCTTTTTTTGTTTTAAAAGTAAGTCCATCTTCGCGTGTATAGACTACATTTCCATCGAGTGTAACAAACTCTTCTTTATAAAGGCCATTATCTGCTTGCATATTTGCTACATAAACTTTAGAGTTATCTGTATAGTCCATATCTTTTACGGTATATCTATCACTGTATCTTGTAGCTGCACTACCGACCATTATCGTACGCAGACTATTGGTATCTAGCTCATACATTGTAAAATCTTTAAGCTCAAAGAGTGGAACATCAACAAACTCTTGTTGCTTAATATCTAAGGGCTTAAAAAGCAGGTAGATAGAGAGTAGTCCCAAAAAAATGATTGAAAAAAAGAGATTGATATTTATAATCTACTCCTTATTGAGCCAAAAAGATAAAAACTCCTCTTTTTGGTCATTCTCTTTTACTAGTATATCTATCATCTCGCGTACTGCACCATTGCCGCCGACATTTGTCAGTACAGTATCAACTAACTCTTGTATCTCTAAGACACCATTTTTAGGAGTAAAACTTCTACCTACAAGAGAGAGCATACCGTAATCATTAAGATCATCACCGATAGCGGCAACTTCATAGAACTCAATGCCTAACTCATCTACTATCTCTTTAAGTACTCTATCTTTATCTTTTATACCTTGATAGAGATGTTTAATACCAAGCTCATCAGCTCTTCTTTGAACGATAAAAGAGTTTCTACCTGTAATGATAGCCACATGATGACCCATTTTAATCCAGGTAGAGATTCCAAGACCATCTTTTACATTGAAGTTCTTTATCTCTGTACTCGTTGATGAGTAGATAATGCTCCCATCAGTTAGACATCCATCTACATCTAATACAAGAAGTTTAATCACAGTGAACCTTTTGTGCTTGGTGTACCAACACGCTCATTCTTTGCAGTTGCACGACGAAGTGCTACTGCTACTGATTTAAAAGCTGCTTCGATAATGTGGTGCTTGTTTTTTCCACGAAGCTCTATAATGTGTGCACTAATTCTAGAGTTTAAAACAAAAGCACGGAAAAACTCTTCTACAAGTTCTGTATCAAACTGCCCTACTTTTCCATGAACATCAAGTTTATAAACTAAAAAAGGACGGTTGCTTAAATCCAAATCACAACTCACACAAGCTTCATCCATAACAATGTTCGCACTCCCAAAGCGCTCCATGTTTTTTACAGGGTAGATAGCCTCAGCGATGAGAGCTCCAAGTACAATACCAACATCTTCAACACTGTGGTGGTCATCAATGTGTGTATCACCCTTACAGCTAATATCTAAATCTATCAATGAGTGTTTAGAAAAACTCTCAAGCATATGGTCTAAAAAGCCAACACCCGTGTTAATATTACTCATGCCTGTACCATTTAGCTCTAAACTTATTGTTATATCTGTCTCTTTTGTTGTTCTTGTTTTTGTTATCATCTTAATCCTCTCTTACTATAAATGCTCTGTTAAAAATACCGTTTGCTTTGTAGTCTCTTGCCTCTGCTTCACTCTTAAAGCCAGTTAGCCAGACCTTAAACATTCTTCCCTTATCAGTCTCTATATCTTTTATTACTGTTTTGTATCCGTCAGTATTATCATACTTCTCTTGAGTACGCAGTGCACCCTCGATTTTTGAGAATGAACCAATCTGTAGAGCATATCTTCCAGAGAGAGACATTTTCTGCGGAGATTTTTTGAGCTCTTTTTTGCTAGGAATCGTTCTTTTTCCTTTTTGCTCAAACCCAAGTACTTCTAAGGTTACAGGAGCAGTTCCCGTACCAATCATATCTATCTTGGATGCGGCTGCTTTTGAGAGATCTATGATTCTTGTTGAGACAAAAGGACCTCTGTCGTTGATGCGCACTACAGTACTCTTTCCATTACGTCTATTTGTCACGCGTACAATGGTATTCATAGGCAAGGTTTTATGCGCTGCAGTCATTGCCCACATATTGTATCGCTCACCATTTGATGTCAGTTTCCCATGAAAGTTTGGACCATACCACGAGGCATTTCCTCTAAACATATCACCAACACTTACTACTGTAGGGTAGTACTTTACACCACGCACCACATAAGGTCGCATAGTCGGATGAGAGTACTTTTTCTTACTCACTGTATGGCTTGAACTTCTATATGAAGTATCTCTTACACTATCATCATAGGGTCTATAGACACCTGGCCCACGGCTGCTGCAACCCGCTAAAAGAAGAGCAACTAGAGGTAAAAAAAGCTTCTTACTCATAGAGTCTTAACCTGTCCCCTACTTTTATTAACGAGCCTTTTATGTTGTTTTGTGCTCTTAGGTTTTTAACACTTATTTTGTGTGCTTTGGCAATAGACTCTAAAGAGTCACCCTTCTTTACCATATAGTAGTCTCTAGAGTTGAGTTTTTTCTTAGAACTTCTTTTTGGAATTGGAATAATAAGCTTCTGTTTTAGTGAGAGTCTATTTGATTTTAAATGGTTAAAATCCTTTATTACTCGGTAAGATACACCATATTTTTTTCCAATATATGAGAGGTTGTCTCCTCGTGTCACCACATGAACTTTATAGATCTTATTTATTGGCTGTTTTTTGTACTTCTGCTTAAACTCTGCTAATTTGATATATGGAATGTATATCTCGTACCCTTTTGCATATGGAGGAACAAAGTCATATTTTAGGTGTCTATTTAAATCTTTTAAATCTTTTAGAGGGATATCAATAATCTTTGCAACACGTTTTAAAGAGTCTCCACTAGAGAGCTTTACTGCTGCTATTGAGTAGGCATTTGCACGATTTAAAAGATGCTCATACTCACTTGAGAGTAGATACTGCTCATCACTTCCGATAAGAGCAAGTGCTACAATTTTTCTGATGTAGTTACGACTCTCTCTTGGAATATACTTCTTTTTTGGATCAAGAAGTACTTTTAACTCGTCTGTTCCAGCTTTTTTGATAGCTTTGTTGAGTCTGCCACCACCACAGTTGTAAGCGATAGCTGCCAAGTACCACTTTCCAAATCTTTTGTGTAGAGATGAAAGATACTTTGCTGCTGCTTCAGTGGACTTGATAAGATCACGTCTCTCATCAACATACTCATCAATCTTTAGATGATAGTGCTTAGCGGTACGAGGCATAAACTGCCAAAGACCTGATGCACGTTTGTTGGAGTATGCTTTTGTACGAAAGTTTGATTCTGCCATAGCAAGATATAAGAACTCTTGAGGCACATCATACTTCGCAAGTGCACTTTTAATTGCAGGAATAAAGATATAGGCATTATTCATCGCTCTAAAAAAGTGCTTGTCTTTTGTGATAATCTTGCGTTTTATCTTATTCATCACCGGATCATAAAGAAATGACGGCTCGATATCAAAAGAGTCAAGTAGTTTTAACTCTTTGTTATAGTTTGACTCATAAGTGAGGTTTGCAAACACCAACAACGGGAACATTAAGGTTAATAAATATCTAATAATCATGTACAACTTTTTAAAATAAATTTTTTAGATTTTACCTAAAAAATCATTAATTATAGTTGTATATGAGTTAATATTAAGAAATATGAAAGAGTTTTAGGGCGTTTTTAGTTGTTAACTCTTCAATCTCATCACGAGGAATTTCGAGTAAATCTGCCATTTTCTGAGCTACAAATGTAGTATAAAGCGGCTCATTTCTCTCTCCTCTGTGAGGTGTAGGCGTTAAATATGGACCATCAGTCTCAATGATAAGTCTCTCTTTTGGAATCTTAGGGAGTACATTGACAAGCTTTTTGGCATTTTTAAATGTAAGCACGCCTCCTATGCCGAAGTAGAAGTTCTCATCTGCCAGACTTAGAAGTTGCTCATCTGCATTAAAACAGTGCAGTACACCGCCAACTTCACCTGCTCCACTCTCCAAAAGAAGAGCCTTAGAGTCATTTGATGCATCGCGAATATGTACGATAAGAGGTTTTTTATACTTTTTTGCAAGAGCTATCTGAGCAGCAAAAACCTCTTTTTGTACCCTCTTCTCCTCTGCTTTTTCTTCATCACTCCCCTCTAGTCGGAAGTAATCAAGCCCACATTCACCGATGGCTACACACTTTTTATGGTCTACGTACTTCTCAAAATCAAGCTCATAAAAAGCCTCTTTATCATAAGGGTGTACACCTACTGCGAAGTAGACATCATCATAGGCTTCTGCAATTTTTACGGCCTTATCTAGTGTAGATGGATCTGCTCCTGGGATGATGAACTTCTCAACGCCACCCTCTTTGGCACGTGCTATTACAGCATCTAAATCTTCATTGTATCTATCATCATCTAGGTGTATGTGGGTATCAATTATCATCTTTTTCCTCTCTCATCTTCTTTACATAGAGTATATTTTTTATCATTAAAACTATAAAAAAGAGCGAAACTGCAACAGAGAGGCCGGCTAGAAGTAAGTTAGAGGCCATATAGAAGTTATATGCTAAAATAATTCCAACTATTGAGATGATAAAACACATTTAACTTGCCTCCAGTAACTCTTTTGCAAACTTCTTAGCCTCATTAGAGATGTTCTCTCCGCTGATGATTCTTGCTATCTCATCAACTCTCTGCTTAAAGTTTAACTCTTTTGTTTTTGAAATATTACCATCTTTATAGACTAAAAAGTGCTGATCTCCCATAGAAGTTAGTTGTGGCTGGTGAGAAATAACAAAAATCTGGAAATGTTTTGAGAGTTGTTTGAGCACTTTTGCCACGCTCATAGACTCCTCACCACTGAGATTAGCGTCTATCTCATCAAGCATCAGTACTCCACCGTTTTTACTCATATGCTCAGACTTTAGAGCAAGAATCGCAAGGCGAAGACGGTTAAACTCACCCGTGGAGATTTTCTCAAGTTTTGTACTGTTTAGCTCTATAGTGAGTTCATCTTGACCGAGTTTCATATAGGATGTTTTTTTCATTGTTATTTTTGCATCTCTGAGGTAAAGATTGTTAAGATAAACATTCAAATCACTCTCAAAGCTTTTTAACTCTGCCTCTCTAAGCTTTGAGAGCTCATCTGCAAGCTCTTGTACCTCTTTTGAGAGTCTCTCATACTTCTGCTGTAAGTCATGTTTTTCTATCTCTATATTTTCATACTTGGCAAGCTCTTGTTTTTTCTGCTCTTTATACTCTATAGCCTCTTCTATGCTTCCATATCTGCGCTTGAGTCCGCTAAGCTCTTCTATGCGGTTGAGAACCTCCTCTACATCTACATCTTCTAGAGCATCAAAACGCTCCTGAGCTCCATCAAAGATAGCACGAAGCTCATTCATAGCATCATCAAAAAAACTGCTCTCAATATCTAAACTCTCTAGCGCACCGCTAACGAGATGCTCGTAGTTAAATATACCGCTCGCCTCCTCTATGCTCTCTAAAATCTTCTCTTTTTTTGAGAGCTCTTTTTTGATTGTCAGAAGTTCCTCATCTTCACCCTCTTTTGGGTTGATGTCTTCTATCTTTTTTATCTCAAAAGCTGCGAACTCTTTAAGCTCTACTATCTTTTTCTCTTCATCTTCAATGATTTTTAGCTCATGATCTACCCATGTAAACTCTGTATAGACATCTTTAAACTTCTCTTTTAGTGTATGGATGCCTTTTTTCTTTGCCTCTACTCTCTCATCGAGTATAGAGAGAAGGTTTGCATTTTCAAAATCACTAAAGTCTTTAAGGCTTAAATGTCTAAGATACTTGGATGCTACACTGCTGATAGACTTTCGAGAGAGGCTTTGGTTGTTGATAAAGTAGCGGGATTTCTCTTTTTTAATGTGCTTAAAGACATTTATCTCATCATTTTCAATGCCGCAAGACTCCTCGTCTATCTCCCAGGTAACACTACTCTCACACAGTGCTGCATCACAGCTGCAACCACCCACAGAGGCTAAGATAGACTCCATAAGTATAGACTTCCCACTTCCACTAGGTCCGGTAAAGACCACAAGCCCACTCTCTAAATTTAATTCAGTCTCTTTAAAACTCAGGTAATCTTTAAGGTAAAATCTCTCTATCATCATCACGCCTTTATAGTGCTTTTACTGTTTTAATTGTTCAATAGTACTCTAAAAAAGAGAAGAGCTCTAAAAGTATTGCAAATTGTCATATAATCTTAAAAATCTAAAGGGCTGATGAGTTTAGTCTTGTTGAGCTCCGCAACCATACCCCAAGGGCACTTCCTCACTTCGTTCACGGCGCGTGAGTATAAATCATAGTGGTCTCAACTGACTTATGTCCCAGAAGTTCTTGAATACTTCGTAAATCTATTCCAGCTTGTAAAAGATGTGTAGCATAGGAATGGCGAAATATATGGGAAGTCACCCGTTTATATAGATTTGCTTTTTGTGCTGCTATTTTAATATTGCGTCCTAAAGTCTTTTCTAAAATATGGTGTCGTCTTTTTATACCAGTTCTTGGATCTTTTGATATTTTAGACATAGGAAATAGATACTGCCACTTTGTCTCATAAGGGGCTTTAGGATACTTCTTTTCATATACAAAAGGGAGATAAACACTTCCATACCCATCTGCTAAATCTTGTCGATGTTGCTCTTCTACTCTCTTCACTTGCAGTTGTAATTCTTCTTTTAATTTTAGATGAAGTGGAACTGTTCTGTCTTTTAATGATTTAGAATCCCAAATATAGAGCTTATCAAACCCAAAATCAAAATCTTTTATGCGAATATTTAAGACCTCACTCATTCTTAACCCACAACCATACATAAGTGTAACTATCAATTTATAAATCCCATTAAGATTTTGCAATACTTTTTGCACTTCTTCTTTAGTCAGAACCACTGGTATATGCTTCCTCTCCTGAGCACGCAGAGCTTAAATATTCCACTCACTCATATCTATTCCAAGAACTTCTTTATAGAGAAATAGAATAGCTGCAAAAGCTTGATTTTCTAAAGAAACATTTTTGCTTTGCAAAAAGCGGTTCCCTTGTTTTGAGTAGTAGGACTGACTCTTTTTTTTGTAGCTAAAAATGTCAAAAAAGATTCTATCTCCTCTTTACCCATCTCAACAGGATGTTTCTTATTATGGAAAAATATATAGTGCTTTATCCAATGCACATAAGTCTTTTCAGTAGAAAAACTATTACTATACTTACGCTTTAGCGACGATAGTATCGGCATTTAGTGCCAGAAATGCTTAAAACGAATCTTATCACGAACAATATCAAGTAACTTTTTCTTTTTCTGCATCTCATTTCACCTCAAAAGTTTAAGGGACATAATGTCCTTTTAATGAATTTTTTGACAATTAAATCACACTTTGTCCTTTTTAACGCTACAAAAGAGTTAAAAGGAGATTTTATTTTTAAGAAAACTAACATAAAAATTCTAAATAGTCTTAAAATATTGCAATTTGTCATATTTTTAAACAATTAACAGACATTTTCTATGGGATTTAATTTTGTTATTTAGAGTTATTTTGGATATAATGTTCGTTGAATAAATAGTTATAGTAGAGGAAAAAATGACTCATCAAGAAAAGGTAAGAAATTTAATATTTTCAATAATAATTTTTATTTTAATTATGTTGTTATTTATCATAGCTGCAGAGTATAATGAAAGTTTTATAAAGTTTTTAACTGGAAATGTTGTCCCAGAATTAATTGGTATAGGAATTGAACTATTAATTATTATATGGGTATTTGAAAAATGGCAAAGTAAAAAACAGCATGAAAAAAATGTTGTCTATGAGAAAAGGTTAAGAGAATATTTGATTTTTATGCTTAAAAATATAGTTAAAGAATTACCAGGTAATTTATTAATTGGTGATTTTTATGGAAAAAATCATTTAAAAAACAAAGAAAATATTAAGAATATTATTTCCTATTTAAACCATCATGAAAATAATATAGAGTTAGATAATTTAAAAAATATAAAACATAGTTTATTAATTGATAAGACAGCATTTGAAAATTTACTTGAAGTGGCGTCTTTATTAACAGATAAGCATTTTAAATCTTGGATAAGAATAGTTTATTTTATAAATAAACTTGCTACGATTCATGGTAATAATAAAAAAGAACATAAGGTTATAATCCAATTAATATTAAGAAAAATAATTGAATTTGACACAGCTTCTAATGAATGTAATATATTTGTTGGAGCTAAAGAATTATAAATGAAAAGTCAAAAATTAGCAAAATATTTAGAAGTTTTTGGATTAATATGTATATTGACTTCATCATTCATACAATTATTTTTGCTAAATATATTGGAAGAAATATCTCAAGAAACAATACAATACAAAATTGAAAATAAGCTTGACATTATATATGCGATAAATATATCAAATTATAAAAAACTACATCCTGATAATAAAAATGTAAAAACATATCATTTTCCTAATGACTTTGAAAGAAGTTATATATATGCTGAAAATAATAAAAATTCTACAAGAGTTAGTAAACAAACAAATTGGACTAAAAAAGTTATTGGTTTCATTTTTATTTTAGGTTCAATTTTGATTATAATAGGAAAGTTAATTGAAATAAAAACTATAACAAAACCTCGTAGCCAATACATTACCTAGCGGCAATTTATCGGCTATCTTTAGTCGTTATCTTACACAAGGAACTTCAAAAATGACAAAACAAGATTTAGCATCAGCATTGAAAAGAATGTATGAAAATAATTTAGATGATGGTCCAAAAATGATAAGACTTTTTGGAATTCAATATTCAGAAGAGTTAAAAAGCTGTAATGCTTCAAATAAAGAAATTATTGAAATATCGGGTATTGATAAAGGCCCTTCATATCAAGCAGAGATTAGCAAAGGTATTAAACTAGCTAAATATGTTCAAATAAAATAATTAAGGGTATTAATGAGAGAAGCATATCAGACATTTTTTCAACATTTTAAAATAGATTTTCAAGATATTATAGAATTTGGTGTTGAAATAGATACAATTTATCCAAAACCAGATGAAATTAAAGCAGAATGGAAAAGCTTAATTAACTCTATTCAAAACAATAATGAAGTATTTATTAGAGGATATGGAAGAGATGCAAAAGGGACATATTTATATCAAGAACTATTCAAAATTATATTAAATAATGACAATATTCAAAAAGATTCAACTAATAATACTAAACCTACACAATTACTACAAAAAATAACTGGATTTTCTAAAACAATAAAAAAAGATAATGAAAAAAAGAAAAAAATCAGTAATTATCAAGTTACACATATATTTGGAAAAACTAAAAATCCTTTTTTATTTACAGCACCTTGGAATATAGTATGGAAATCAAAAATTTTAGACCCCTTCACAGGACATGAATCAAAAGGTGAAAATACTGAAAAGTATAAAATCGCATTTAATAAAAAAGCAAAAGAACTATACTCTGAATATATAGATGAATACAATAGTTTAACGTTAAAATATTTTTCTGAAGATAAATTAGAAAAAGCATTTGACATAATGGAAAATAGTTTAGATATTGACAAAACAACCTTTAGTAAGTTTAAAATTGATGCTAAAAATGAGTTAAAACCCATAGAATAAAGAGTATTCAAAAGATAACAAAACAGAGTAGCCAATAAATTACCTAGCGGAAATTTATTGGCTATCTTTGACCCCGTTATCTTCCAGCCCAACTTGACAAAGCAATCAAATAGTATTAAAATACATTGTATATATAAAAAATATTAGGATACAGATGTGTTTAAAAGTAAAACTATAAGATATAGCCTTGAAAAAAATGAGATACTTAAATCTCAAAGAGATATATCTTTTGAAGATGTTATCTTAGCATTAGAAAATGGCTATCTACTTGATGATATAACACACCCAAATAAAGAAAAATATCCTAATCAAAATATTTTCATTATCTTGATACAAATAAAAGATTATGTATATCTTGTTCCTTATATTGAAGATGATACATCAATCTTTTTAAAAACTATAATTCCATCGAGAAAGATGAATAAAAAATATAATAAAAGGATTTCAAATGATAACGTTAGATGAATATGAAACAGACATACTTCAAAGTGTTGAAAATAACGAATGGCAAAGTCGTGGAAATATTGATGAACGCATGAAAGAGTTACAATCTTATGTAAAAAATCAAAAGAAAAAAGCCATCTCTATAAGAGTATCTGAAAATGATATTTATGAACTTAAAAAGAAAGCACTAGAGAGTGGTGTGCCGTATCAAAATATTATTCAGATGCTTATACATCAGTTTGCTTCAAATAAAATTCAAATAAGCATATAAGTAAAGATAACAAAACAGAATAGCCAATACATTACCTAATGGCAATCTATTGGCCCACTATTAAAGATCTACTAAATACTTAATCAACCTCTATAGGTTCAAGATTTTTATACTCTTCATCTGTAAAGAGTCTCGAGACAGCTATGAACCTGACTCCTAAGGGAATCTCTAAAG
>Ga0256843_1000602_pt1 | contig 30475 bp, 32 predicted proteins | sample AlvinellametaG_FD_191572 | JGI IMG/M metagenome (GOLD analysis project Ga0256843, IMG submission 191572) | Pompeii worm associated microbial communities from hydrothermal vent at the East Pacific Rise, Pacific Ocean - Alvinella | ecosystem: Host-associated > Annelida > Integument > Unclassified ...
TTGGCTGAGCCGAATAGGGGGATAATGAGTGAGGATCTTTGGAGGAAGGTTGAGGAAGCGGGAGTTAAGGTTGTTAGTGATGATGTTGAAGCTGCAAAACATGGAGAAGTTCACATTCTCTTCACACCATTTGGAAAAATAACAATACATATAGCCAAGACAATAATAGAACACCTTCCTCAAAATGCAGTGATCTGCAACACATGCACCATTCCAACTCCAGTTCTATATAGGGCTTTGGAAGGAATTTTAAGATTAAAGAGAAGAGATGTTGGAATTTCATCAATGCATCCAACAGGAGTGCCGGGAACACCATCTCAAGAATATTACACAATAGCAGGCAAATCACTTGAAGGAAAGTCCTATGCAACAGAAGAACAAATAAATAAATTGGTTGAATTAGTAGAAAGTATTAATAAAATTCCATATGTGGCTCCTGCAGATGTTGTTCCTGCGGTTGCAGATATGGGTGCACTTGTCACAGCGGTTTCGTTGGTTGGAGTTCTTGATTATTATAGGGTAGGGACCCAGTTGATAAATGCTCCAAAGGATATGATAGAGAAGCAGATTTTGATTTCGCTTCAAACAATATCTTCGATTATTGAAACTTCAGGAATAGAGGGGTTGATGAAAGTATTTAACAAAGAAGCTTTACTCTCCTCAGCTAAAAACATGCTGATAGATAAAAAACAGGATGACTTAAAATTGGCTTTAAAAATAATTGAAGAATTTGATAAATCAATAATTGGAGAAAAAGATGTTAAGCAGACATATTTAGTTGCTCCTCAGGCGTTAATTGAGGATATAATCTCATTAATTGGGAAGAGTGCGGTTGAGGGTGCAATAAGGAGAAGTTCCAATAAGTTGTTTAGTAAATAATAATATGGATCGTTTTATTTAGCCCTTTTTTATTTTATTTAATTTTTGTTAATAAAATTTAAATAGCGATTCGTTTATAAGACATATTGAAAATAGTTAATTGATGAAGGATGAATTATAGAATCATAAATCGAAAAAGTTATAAATAATGATTGAAGAATACTACCTATTAATTAATATATTGGATTTAAATAAGTATATCTGAGTAGATTGGAATATTTAGTATTTTTAAGAATTGGTATAAAAATACGAAATAAAGGAGGTGAATAAAATTAAAAATAATAAATATAATGTATTTGCTTATGGGGAATTGATGAAAAGAGAGAGGTTATTAGAGTTAATAAATAGAGTGCCGAAGATGATTAAAGGGAGGGTTTATAATTACGAGAAGTTTTTTGATGAATCAATTGGGTATTATGGGGCAAGGAAGAAAGAAGGAAGTTATATTGATGGAATTATATTAGTAGATATTACTGATAAGGAATTAGAGATTTTTGATGACTATGAAGATTTGGATGTCTACTACGTTAGGGAAAAAACTACTGCTGTGGATAAGTATGGAAATGAATACTGCGTTTATATTTATTTAAGAAAAAATGACTAATTTTTGGGGGAGAGCATGGACGCAAAAGAAATTTTAGAGTTGGTTGAAGAAAGTTATAAATCAGAAGATGGGGATTACAAAAATAAGGCATATTTTGTTTCATATTTTTTGAGTTCATTAATATTCGTTTTAATGCATATATCGATGAAGGTCTGGAACTTTAACATACTGTTTGTTATATCTTTATTGTTGGTTGTGGGGGCAATATTGGTAGTAAGGCAAAGAAAACTCTATAAAAAAACAAAGTGCTATTTTGATAAGATCTTTGAAGAGATCGTTAAGTATGGAATTATTGCAGTTATTCTCTCTTCCATTATTACAATATATACTTATCCAAGAATTTTGGGAGTTTCTATTGCTGGAATTTTTGGTTTTTTACTTGTTATCGATGGGATTTTATTTAAATCTAAAAAGAGAAAGATTTTAGGATTGTTAATGATGATTTCTTCGATTCCAATGTTTATATTTAACGAGTATCAATTTTTGATCTTTGCATTCGTTCAGTTTTTAGTTGCCCTATGCTTCTTAATATGTAAGGATTAAAATGTGAAATTATGAAAGTGTTCAACTCCGTTGTTAGGGTTAAAATATTGGCTTTGTTGTATGGATTGGAGTATTGTGAATTTGGTTATTTAAAAGAAAAATTAAATTTAACAGATGGTAATTTAGAGCATCATTTAAAAAAATTAGAGGAGATCGGATTCATAGAAACAAAAAAGTCATTAATAAAAGGTAAAATTAAAACAATAATAAAAATTACAGAAAAGGGAAGGACAGCTTTCAAAAATTATATATATGAAATTTTACAATTATCAAAAAATATGGAGAGTTAATTTATTAAAAAATAGCAATTAAATCTTCTTAAACCCCATATTATTATTGTTAAAATTGTTTTTATTTAATTATATTAACAAGTTTTGCAATGGTTATTTAAAGATTGTTGTGAGATGATCAACCATGCCACCCAAAAAATTATTTTCAAAAAAAGGGCAGTTATCTGTAGAGTTAGCAATGATCGTTGCTTCTGCTTCACTTATTGCAATAATAATGGCATACTATCTCGTAAGATATGGAAAGGAATTTGGGGAAGGAGTAGGAAGCAGTGGAAAAAAAGCAGAGCATTTTATAAATACAACAAACAACAACTCTGCTAAATATGTGCAAATGTTAAATAAAACTTAAAACTTAAAATTCTTAAAAATTTAAAACATCATATCTAACAAATAAAATAAACTGCAAAAAATTGCCAATATATGGTTATTTAAAATCTCTGCATCGCAGAGTATCGCAAAAATATTTATACTAAAAATTTATGAAATATAAACATGAAGATATAACACCTATATACAATATAGAGGGTGATGATACATGAAAATATTAAAAAAGATAATGTCAAAAAAAGGACAGTTATCAATGGAAGTAGGTATCTTAGTAGCAGCGGCAGTGTTAGTTGCTATAATCGCAGGATACTACTACGTAACTAATGCAAAAAAAGCTGCTGAAAGTGCAGGAAGTCAAGCAGGACAGTTTGTTAACACAACAAATAGCAGTGCAAACAAATACCTAAGTAATTTAAGCACTGCTTTAAAGTAATCTCTTAATACATATTTTTCACTCTCTAAAAATTAAAAATCTATTATTTCATTATTCCGTGGATTATTCTATAATTTTTTTATTTTTACCACCCCTATTGATATAATTTTTCAGCATACTCTTTTACCATTCTTTCAGCGTCGAAATATTCAACTATGTGATTGACACAGTTGCAGGCCTTCATCCACCACTTTTCTGTATCGTAGAAATCTGATACCTCATCTAATAGGTTGTATATGCAGTTAGCAACGTAGTTGTCATCATCCCTAACACCGTCTCCTATTGTAAAACTATCGTCAGGATACATTTTAGCCCATTCAACATGCCAACCATCTAACGTGCTTGCGTGGATTGAGGCGTTCATTGAGGCAGTCATTCCTGAGGTTCCAGATGCTTCATGATTCAGTTTTGGAGTGTTTAACCAAATATCTGATCCCTGTTTCAGCATCTTACTCAACTTTAACTCATAGCCAGTTAATATGGTAGCTCCTTTCATATCACGTGTTTTTGAGACGATCCAATTAAATGTAGCGATCATATTACAATCGTTTGGATGTGGTTTCCCAGCCCAAATAACCTGTATTTTTTTCTTTTTAAGGAGTTCTAACAATCTCATCTCATCATGAAGTAGAATATATGGCCTCTTGTATGCAGTAAATCTTCTTGCCCATACAACAGTTAGTCGATCCTTTTTAAAGATCTTTCCGGTCTGATCTGCCACTTCTTCAAAAAGTATCTCTTTCAACTCCATCTTTCTTTCTCTTAATGTATCTATGTCGTATCTTTTCGCTGCATCTCTTATTATTGGATCTTGCCAGTAATATTTATCTTGAGCGTTTGTTATTGCCACGATTTCACATCTATCCTTAACCCAACTCCACATCTTGTCGCAGACCTCTTTATGTTTTTTAGAAACAGCATTTGCTCTTTTACATGTTCTTAAAGCACAGACGGTATAGTTAAAAGGATTTCCTCCTAATTTTTCAGCTAAGGAGGGATCGACATTTCCAAAGAATCCCATTGACTTCAATAAATTTATATCCTGAGTTTCATTTCCCTCTGGAAGTGGTGTGTGGGTTGTAAAAACCGCATGTTCTCTTGTATACTCTAACCCATAGTCCTCGATCATCTTAAAGATCAGTGGAAGAGGATGTGGTTCATTCATATGGTATATTTTTACGTTTTCACACTCTTTTATGACTTTATAACCCCCTACCCCCAAAACTATCTGTTGGGCTATGTGAAGGATGTTGTTTGCATCATATAATTTGTGAGTTATTGTTCTTGAAAAATCGTCATTTTCAGGAATATCTGTTGTTAAAAAATATATTGGACACGTTCCAAAAACATCTTCCTCCAATTTATACGCTTTAACCCAGACGGTGTTATTATTTATAATTACAGGCACTTTTAATTTAATATCTTCTAAAAAGTCATAGTATTTTCTTATATATTCTACTTTCATTTTTGCTTCGCAGTCCCTAACTTGATCGTAGTATCCATAACTCCAAAGTATTGAAACCCCTACAAGTGGTTGGTTTAACCGTTTTGCAGCTCTAAAATGAGATCCTGCCAAGAATCCAAGACCTCCTGCATATGTTTTTAAAGGTTGATGGATTGCAAATTCCATACAAAAGTAAGCAGTTGGTTTCATTAACATCCCCCAAAACTCTTTTAATCTATAACGTTATTGTTGTTAATTTAATCGAAGATTTCGCATTTGAAATTTTTATAGATTTTATGTGTTGCTCTTAGTTATTTTGATAATTTATTTTAAGTTTGTTTTATTATTTTTTTGTTATTAAAATTATTCTATTATTATTCTATTAAAATTTTAACACCTATCCTAACCGTTAATTCCTATATTTAGAATCATTTAAAAAAATAAAGCGTTGAAATATATTGGGCTTAAAGAATAAATAAATATTAGAAAATAATAAAATCAATATTTGGGATTTTAATGTTTATTTGTTAACGATCAATGTCTATTCAAAAAATAGTATTTCATACACGCACTTCTCTTCTCCTATACTTGTGCATTTTATTTCCTTTACAACATTATTTTTTGAGAATATGTTTTTTAAAGCCCCGGCTAATATTCCAGCAATGAAATCATGTATCGGTTCACTGCATTTTTTGTTATAGGGGGGAGAGTAGTGTTCAATTACTCTTCTCTCTAAATCGATCTTTAATTCTCCAAAATTCATTAATCTAAATAATTTAACTAATTCCTCTAAACTATTGGGAGACATTAGTTTTCCGAATTTATATCCAATTTCATAAAGAGATATTTCAGAGTTAAGTTCTTTTACAGTATCTATTAATTCAATGGCCATTAGTCCAAAATAAGGAATTGGAATTTTTTTAGCATTTTTTAACTTATTTTCATCTCTTATAACCTCCAATATTTCAGGAAAGACCTTCTCCATAGTATCCCTCTATTAAAATTAATTAATAAATAAGTTTAAGAGAATAATGTTAGAACCTTGTCTTTAATATCCTCTAATAGAACATTGCCAACAACTCCAACAATCTTCTCTCCACAGTTGAATAACATTATTTTTGATGAATCTCCCCCTATAATAACATATTTCACGTTATCATTAATCATATTTCCTAATTCTCCAGCCCCTCCAATAATTGCACTTATTATGGCAGAAACAACGTTTTCATCTATTTTGTTAATGTTTCCTTTTATATACAGCCCATCTTTTGACGTGAGAATAACCCCTTCTACCCCTTTAACATTTAGTAAGTTATTGATCTCTTCATTCATAATTTCACCTAAATTTTGTTTTATTTAATTTTATATTGTTATGGTTATTGATATAAATATTTTTCGAACGGATTTCGTTGTTTTTGGGGGGAGGGGGGAAAATTTTCGCGTTTTTTCGCGGAAAAAAGTAAATACAACTGATTTTTAGATAAAATAATAAAGTAAATTAGATTATGATAATGATAAAATTTCCAACAAAAACAACTAAAACCTATTTATATCTTCATACCCAAAAATTATTATGTGGTTAACAATTTCAAAAAATATAATTTTAAAAGACCAAAACCAAAAAATTAAAAATTAAAAAAATATGGAAATTAAAGTGATAATATGGTAAAAAAAGCAGTAATTCCAGTAGCGGGTTTTGGGACTCGTCTCCTCCCCATAACAAAAGCACAACCAAAAGAAATGCTTCCAGTAGTTAACAAGCCAATAGTTCAGTATGTTGTTGAAGATTTAGTCGATGCAGGCATAAAAGATATACTCTTTATCACTGGAAAAGGAAAACAGGCAATAGAAAACCATTTTGACGTAAATTATGAGTTAGAATGTAAATTGGAAAAATCAGGGAAGTTAGATCTTCTCAAAATAATTAAAGAGATAGATAACTTAGGAAATATTTTCTATGTCAGACAGAAAGAACAAAAAGGTTTAGGGGATGCTGTTTTATACGGAGAAGAGTTCGTTGGGGATGAATACTTTATAGCAATGGTAGGGGATACAATCTACTCAAAAAATATTATAAAGGATCTAATAAAAACCCATAAAAAATATGGATGTTCTGTTATTGCTTTGGAAAGGGTTCCAATGGAAGATGTTCATAAATATGGAGTAATAGATGGAGAAGAAGTAGAAGAGGGGATTTACAAAATAAATAATATGGTTGAAAAACCAAAAGTTGATGAAGCACCTTCAAATTTAATTATAACAGGAGCTTATTTATTATCCCCGAAAATATTTGAAAAAATTAAAGAAACGCCAGTTGGTAGAGGGGGAGAAGTGCAGATAACCGATGCAATGAATCTACTTTTAAAAGAGGAAGATATTTTGGGTATAGAAATTGATTGTAAGAGATACGATATTGGAGACGTTTTTGGATGGTTAAAAGCAAATGTAGAAATTGGATCTGAGAAATTTCCAGAATTTAGAGAATTTTTAAAAAATTTCGTTGAAAAATTAGAGTAAACAAGATCGATACATGTATGCAACAGTAATAATAGGTGTGTTATATTTGAATATTTTCACTATTATCTCTTTTTTATCCTTTTAGTTGATTGGGCAAATTAGATGTAGGATTATTAAAAAATAAAAAGTAAAGATAGAAAAAAGGATTAATAAATTAATAAAAACATAAAAAATAATTATAATAAGGTTAACCAGGGAGATAATGAATATTGCAATAATTCTCGGTCTTTTAGTGGCTTTGTTTTACGGTATTGGGACTTTTTTTGCGAAAATTGTGTGTGAAAAAAATCCTATGTTTCAGTGGATAGTGGTTAATGTAGTGGGGATTATTATGTGCTCAATTATATTATTGAAATATAAAAATATAATTATAACCGATCAGAAGATTGTAATGTATGCGATAATTTCAGCCATATTGGTGGTTTTAGGATCTTTAATACTGTATTATGCACTTTATAAAGGAAAGGCAAGTATTGTTGTTCCTTTGTCATCGATAGGGCCTGCAATCACTGTAATTTTATCAATTTTGTTTTTAAAAGAGACCCTAACACCCATACAGATAATAGGAATAACCCTTGTAATTTTAGGAGTGATATTACTCTCCGTCTCTGAATGAAAAATTAGCTAAAGAAAAAAATTAAAAGTAAAATATGCAAAAATAAAATATTTTTAGGGTTTTTACTGTTCTCCCAAGGTTAATAAATACTTTCTTGAACCCTGTATTCCAAGTTGTATTTTTATTGCCTTTATAAGTTCATGAACATCTTCCACTGTTTCAGCATCATATAACGCTTCCTTAAATTTTTCTCTTTTTGAAGGTTCTATTAAGTTAAGAAGATACTCAACAGTGGCAACTAACTCGATATATTTCTTTTCTCTATTTATTAAACTATCTAACTCGTTAAGTATTTCTTGAATTTTTGGAGATGGCATCTGTTTCACCCGAGGATGTGGTTTTAAATATCATTACTAAATAAAGTCATATAAATATTTTATTTATACTTTAAATAAATTCCCCAACCTCGTTAACTAATCAAACCATAAAACAAAAAACAAAACTAACAATCTTAAAATCTTAAAAATCTAAATAAATACAACATATAAAAATAAAACCAATACTAACTATAAAAAAATATTAAAAATAAGTTAAAAATAAGGAGAATAACAAAAGAGATAGTATAATTGATAAATAAGAAAACTGGTGATAACTTGGCAATGATCGGCTTAGTTGGAAAACCCAACGTTGGAAAATCCACCATGTTTAACGCTCTAACTGAAAAACCCGCTGAAATTGGAAACTACCCATTTACAACAATACAACCAAACAAGGGAATTGCGTATATAACAAGCCCCTGCCCATGTAGAGAGTTAGGAGTTAACTGCAATCCAAGAAACTCAAAATGTATTGAAGGAATTAGATACATTCCAGTAGAGGTTATAGATGTGGCTGGATTAGTGCCTGGAGCTCATGAAGGAAAGGGAATGGGAAACAAATTTTTAGATGATCTCAGGCAGGCAGATGCGTTTATCTTAGTCGTAGATGCCTCAGGAAAAACAGATGCGGAAGGTAATCCAACAGATAATTATGATCCAGTTGAAGATGTAAAATTTTTATTAAATGAAATAGATATGTGGATATATAATATTTTAACAAAAAACTGGGATAAATTAGCGAGAAGAGCCCAGCAAGAGAAAAATATTGTTAAAGCATTAAAAGATCAATTAAGTGGATTAAACATAAGTGAAGATGATATAAAAATGGCAATTAGGGGGATGGATGAGAGTCCAATTAAATGGACTAATGAGGATCTGATGGAGTTAGCAAGAAAATTAAGAAAAATATCCAAACCGATGATTATAGCTGCAAATAAAGCAGATCATCCCGAGGCAGAGAAAAACATTAAACGTCTAAAAGATCATTTTAAGGATTATATCGTTATACCAACATCGGCAGAAATAGAACTTGCTTTAAAAAGGGCTGAAAAAGCTGGCATAATAAAAAGGAAAGGAAATGATTTTGAAATTATAGATGAAGGCAAAGTAAATGAAGAGATGAAAAAAGCATTAAACTACATAAAGGACTTTTTAGATAAATACGGTGGGACAGGGATACAAGAATGTATAAATAAGGCATACTTTGACCTTCTTAATATGATCGTAGTGTATCCTGTTGAAGATGAGAATAAATTTTCAGATAAGGAAGGAAATGTTCTTCCAGATGCTTTTATAGTTAAAAAAGGAACAACAGCAAGGGACTTAGCTTATAAAATACATACTGACTTAGGAGATAAATTTATATATGCAATAGATGCCAAAAAGAAAATAAGAATTGGAGCAGAGTATGAATTAAAGCATAACGACATTATCAAAATTGTATCTGCTGCAAAATAATTGATAAAGGTGAAATCGTGATAAAAGTCGCTATTACAGGAGCTCTTGGTAGAATGGGTAGTAATATAATAAAAACCATAAACCAGCAAGATGATATGAAAGTTGTTGCCGCTTTTGAAGTTCCAAACCACCCAAAAAAAGGAGAAGATGTGGGAAAGTTGATAGGGATAGAAGAGATAGGCGTTCCACTCTCAACATCTGATGAATTAGATGCTGTTTTAAAAGAAACAAAACCAGACGTTTTGGTGGACTTTACAATTGCCTCTGCTTGTGTTGAAAATGTAAAGATCGCATCAAAAAATGGTGTTAAATTAGTCATTGGAACGACTGGATTTACAGAAGAGCAGAAAGCAGAAATTGAAAAAGCAATAAAAGAGAATAACGTTTCGGCAGTGATCTCTCAAAACTTTGCAATAGGCGTTAACATATTCTTTAAAACATTAGAATTTTTAGCAAAAAAACTCGGAGATTATGATATTGAAATAGTGGAAATGCACCATAGGCATAAAAAAGATGCTCCATCAGGAACTGCACTTAGGGCAGCGGAAATAATAAAAGCAAATAGAGGCATTGAAAGTGTGTTTGTTTACGGAAGGCAAGGGATGACAGGAGAGAGGAAAAAGGAAGAGATAGGGATTCACGCTTTAAGAGGAGGAGATGTAGTTGGAGATCACACCGTGATCTTTGCCGGGGATGGAGAGAGGATAGAACTTACCCATAGAGCAAGCAGTAGACAGGCATTTGTTAATGGGGTTATATTGGCAATAAGATTTATAGCAGAGAAGGAGAACGGAATATACAACACGTTTGATGTTTTGGGATTAAATGAGATCAAATTCTAAGATATTAAATTTAAATTAAATTTATGATTTTAAGTTGTATGATTTCATCTCCTCTCATATTTTATTTCTATTAACATTATTTACATTTATTAACAATTTTTATGTTCATTTATATTTGTATCTAATATTGTTTTCCTTTACTGTTTTTATCTATTATAATATATAGAAATGTTATAATTATTTAAATATTAAATTAAATATTAAAGTGATAGATCATGTTCCTACCAACGAACAAAGAAGAAATGGATAAATGGGGATGGGAAGAGTTGGATGTTATCATCATCACAGGAGATGCGTATGTGGATCACTACCTATTTGGAGCAGCCGTAGTTGGAAAATACTTAGTAAAACATGGGTATAGAGTTGGCATCATATCCCAACCAGATTGGAAAAATTTAGATGATATAAAAAGATTGGGAAAGCCAAATTACTTTTTTGCAATAACAGCCGGAAATTTAGACAGTATGTTAGCCCACTATACTCCTCAAAAGAGATTAAGGAACTTTGATGCAATGTCTAACGAAGGGATAAGAAAAAGGCCAGATCGAGCAACAATTGTCTATACAAACTTAGTAAAGAGGGCATTTAAAGGAGTTCCTATAGCTCTGGGAGGAATTGAAGCATCTTTAAGGAGATTTTCTCATTACGATTACTGGGATAATAAAGTTAGAAAAGGTCTTTTAATTGATTCAAAAGCAGACATTTTAATGTATGGGATGGGAGAGAGGAGTATATTATCCATAACCAGAGCATTAGAAAGAGGAGAGGACATAAAAGATTTGGAAATAAATGGAACAGTAGTTAGGGCCAATAAAAAAAGATTATTAGAGATAAAAGAGAGATATGATGTTAAAGAACTACCTTCTCATGAAGAAGTTGTAAATAGTAAAGAAAAATATGCTGAAATGCATAAAAAGTTAATGACAATGGATAAAGTTATTTATCAAAAAGTCGGGAATCAGTATTTAATTCAATTTCCACCAATTTACTTAAATGAAAAGGAAATGGATGAAATATATGAACTACCTTTTGAAAGAAAAGCTCATCCTTCCTATTCTTTTGTTCCGGGAATAGTTCCAGTTCAATTTTCAGTTATAACACATAGGGGTTGTTTTGGAGGTTGCTCTTTTTGCTCAATACTGCATCATCAGGGTAAAGTTATTCAAAACAGGAGCGAGAGGAGTATTTTAAAAGAGATTAGGAGTTTATTGAATCATGAGGATTTTAAGGGAGTTATTCAAGATATTGGTGCTCCAACAGCAAATATGTATAAAATGGGATGCAAAAAAGGTTTAGCGGATAGATGCCCAAGAAACTGCCTATACCCAGAGCCGTGTGAAAATCTTCTAATTAACCATAAACCGCTAATTAAACTTTATAGGAAAATCAGAGACATTGTTGGAGAGAATGTTAAAGTTTATGTTAGAAGTGGTGTAAGATACGATCTGATAATCTATGATAAAGAATATGGAGAGGAATATATAAAAGAACTCTCAAAGTATCATCTCTCTGGAAGATTGAAGGTAGCTCCTGAACACGTCTCTAAAAAAGTTTGCAAGGCAATTCAAAAACCAGATGGAAGATTATTCAAAAAATTTTTAGAAAAATATAGAAAAATAGCTGAAGAAATTAATGGAACAAAAGAAGTTTTACCATATTGGCTTATTGCTCATCCAAACTGCTCCATTAAAGAGATGATCGAGTTAGCTGAGTTTATTCATAAAAATAACTGCTATTCAAAACAAGTTCAGGTCTTTACACCAACACCCATGACTTTATCAACAACCATGTATTATACAGGCATAAATCCAATAACCAATGAAAAGGTTTATATTCCCTACTCATATAAAGAGAAGAAGATTCAAAAAGCTATTTGCCTATATAGAGAAAAAGAAAACTGGGAAAAAGCATTAGAAGGGTTTAAAATGGTAGGATATAGAGGGATTATTTATAGGTGGATTATGAAACAAATAAAGAAAAATAACGAAAAACAATAAATACAAAAAGCGACGAAATAATAACACGGTTAAAAAGTTTTGAATGGTAAGAGAGGTTGATATTATGGTAAAATTAAACGAGGAAATGGTTAAATCTTTGGAAAATGAGATTGTGTTTTTAGCAACTGCTTCAAAAGATGGAATTCCAAATGTTTCAGCAATGAGGGCAGTTAAGGTTTTGGATGCTGAAAAAGGGATTGTATTGATAGCAGATAACTATATGAACAAAACATTAAAAAATATTTTAGAAAATCCAAACGTTGCGATCACAACATCAAACTGTAAAGAAGTGCCTTACCAATATAAAGGAAAGGCAGAATATTACACAGAAGGAGAATATTTAAAGATTGCAGAAGAAATCGACAGATCTTTAAAACCCGACTTAAAACCAAAAGGAGCAGTAGTTATAAAAATAACTGAGATATATAACTTAAAATCAGGAGAAAATGCAGGAAAGTTGATAGCAAAGGATTAGGGTCTTTATAAACAATCCCTACTCATTTGTCTATATATCTATGCATATATTTAACTATTTTGTATTTTGCTAAATTCATAAAAGATAAATTTATATAACCCTAAGTTATTTTACACATAAGCGTAAAATAGGTGAGACGATGACAGAGTGTGATGGAAACTGCAACACCTGCCCATCTAAAAATACCTGTTCAGATACAAAAAAACTACTGGCCCAACAAGATGCAAAGATTAGAGAAAATATGTCAAAGATAAAACACAAATTGGTAATTTTAAGCGGTAAGGGAGGAGTTGGGAAATCAACTGTTACAGTTAACTTAGCCGCTGCTTTAAATTTAATGGGTAAAAAAGTAGGTGTTTTAGATGCAGATATTCACGGCCCAAACATTCCAAAAATGCTCGGAGTGGAAAATGCCCAACCAATGGCAGGTCCTGCTGGAATACTACCAATAACTACAAAAGAGGGAATAAAAACCATGTCTATTGGCTACTTGCTTCCAGATGATAAAACCCCAATTATCTGGAGAGGACCAAAAGTAAGCGGTGCGATTAGGCAGTTTTTAGCAGATGTTCTCTGGGGAGAACTTGATTATCTTCTTATAGACACACCTCCAGGAACCGGAGATGAGCAGTTAACTATCATGCAATCAATTCCAGACATAGATGGGGCAATAATTGTAACAACTCCAGAGGAGGTTTCAATACTTGATGTAAAAAAGTCAATAATGATGGCTAAGATGTTAAATATTCCAATAATTGGAATTATAGAGAATATGAGTGGATTTGTTTGTCCATACTGCAATAAAGTAGTAGACATCTTCGGAAAAGGAGGAGGAGAAAAAGCTGCCAAAGAATTGGGAGTAGAATTTTTAGGTAGAATTCCTTTGGATATTAAAGCGAGAGAGGCAAGTGATAAAGGAATACCAATGGTTTTACTTGACTGTAAAGCAAGTGAAGAGTTTAAAAAAATTGTTGAAAGAATTGTTGAAAAAGTAGAAGGTAAAAATAAATAAAAAATCAGTATAAATAAAATATAGTATAAATAAACTAAAAAATAAGAATACAGAACTATCCAATATATTTCAACCACTCTGAAAAATATGTTTTTATATAATCAATATCTCTATCAATATAAATGTGAGCGTTATATATAAAATGGGTATAAGTTTTTAACGTTGAATTTGTCTTTTCAGCAATATACTCTCCTAATTTTATTAATCCCAGAGCGTTTGAATGGAAAGCTAATAAAATATCATTACTTCTAAAGAGAACACTCATATACAATTCATTATCTCTTTTTTGGAAACCAATATGTTGAAGGCAAGGAACATCTTTAACATTTTGATCAATAAATGGATTCCACAAAGAAACAACTGCTCTTCTTGATGTTGAATTACTGTTAAGTTTTTCTATAACATATTTTATTTGATCGTTCTTCACTTTCCTATCATGACTTGGATATTCTCTTAGTCGTTCATAATAATTATAAACAAAATCACTTTCATCCTTGTATCCATACAATAACTGATTTGTATAACTTTCAATTGCCTTTCTTCCAAATGGATACTTAGGGCTGATTGTTTTTAATTTTGGATTTGTTATTTCGATAGCAACATTTAATAATTCTCTACACCGCTGATTATCTTCCGTTATCATATCCTTTCCTTCTTTAATTATCAATTCAACCAAGTTTTCATAAGCAGATGCAACAGAAGGTTTTTTTATACATTTCATATTTTCCACATTTTATTTCTTTTATTGGTATGTATGAATTGTATGTTTCATACTTTAATGTATTTTTTAATATTTTAATTTTAATATGATTTTTTAATATAATATCTAATCCCTAATTATATATTTTTTGATTGCTAATTAAATTAATTATAAAAAGAAAAAAAAGAAAAAAGAGTTAAGATAGTTGCAATCCTCACAGTTCAGATTGCAACATTTTTTGCCTATGAACGTTATGTATCTTTAAAATAGATGCCATATTTTTTTATTTTTATTTTAATTTATTTGAACTGAATCTCGATTTGAACACTATCTGGTATTTTTATTTTCATTATATGTCTCAAAGCTCTTTCATCAGCATCAATATCTATCAATCTCTTGTGTATTCTCATAGTCCATCTATCAAATGTTGATGAACCTTCTCCATCAGGACTCTTTCTTGTAACAACTTTTAAAACCTTCGTAGGTAATGGAATTGGTCCTGCTATATCTACACCTGTTTTTTCTGCAATCTCTTTTATTTGATTACATATCTCATCTAAAATCTTATGATCTGTGCTTGAAAGTTTTATTCTTGCTCTCTGCATACTCTTCCCCTTTAAATGTTTTTAGATCCTATAAAAAATTAATTTAAAAATATATTATTATAAAATACAAAAGATAACTTTTAATTAAAAAGTGTTAAAAAGGGTTTTTAGGAAATTTATTTGTTCTTAGCTTTAACATCAATTGCCATACCTGCAGCGATTGTCATACCCATATCTCTGATAGCGAATCTTCCTAACTGTGGAATTTCTCTAACGTTTTCTATAACCATAGGTTTCGTTGGTTTTATTTTAACGATAGCTGCATCACCTGTCTTTAAGAACTGTGGGTTCTCTTCAATGACTTGACCTGTTCTTGGATCTAATTTCTTCAACAACTCCATAAATGTACAGGCAACTTGTGCTGTGTGTGCGTGGAAGACAGGTGTATAACCGACGGTAATTGCTGTTGGGTGTTGTAAGACAACGAGTTGAGCTGTAAACTCATCAGCAACTGTTGGAGGATTGTCTGGGTGTCCACAAACGTCTCCTCTCTTAATATCTTTCTTACTAACTCCTCTAACGTTGAATCCGATGTTGTCTCCTGGCTCTGCTTGTGGGATTTGCTCGTGGTGCATCTCAATGGATTTAACTTCTCCCTGAACTCCTGCTGGTTCAAATACAACTTTATCTCCTGGTTTTAAGATACCTGTTTCGACTCTTCCAACTGGAACAGTTCCAACCCCTGTAATTGAGTAAACATCTTGGATTGGAATTCTTAATGGTAAGTTTGTTGGTTTTTCTGGTGGTTGGAATTTGTCTAATGCTTCGACTAATGTTGGTCCTTTATACCAAGGCATGTTTTCTGATCTTTTAACGACATTATCTCCTTTTAATGAAGCTGTTGGGATAAAGTCGATTTGGTCAGGGTTGTATCCTAAGACCTTTAATAACTGATCTGATAACATTTTCTTCATTTTTTCGTATTCTTCTTGGCTGTAATTAACTGTATCCATCTTGTTAATTGCGATAGCGATTTGTTTAATTCCGAGAGTTCTTGCTAAGAACATGTGTTCTCTTGTTTGTGGTTGTAATCCCGTTTTAGCATCGTTAACATCAACGACTAAGACAGCAGCATCTGCCTGTGAAGCTCCTGTAATCATGTTTTTAATGAAGTCCCTGTGTCCTGGACAGTCGACGATTGTAACTTCGTATTTTGGGGTTTCGAATTTTTTGTGAGCAACGTCAATGGTAACTCCTCTTTCTCTCTCTTCTTTTAAGTTGTCCATAACGTAAGCAAATTCGAATCCTGCTTTACCTCTTTCCTGTGCTTCTCTCTTCAACTTCTCCAATACCTGTGGGTCGATAGCTCCACTGTCGTATAACAATCTACCGACTGTTGTTGACTTACCTGCATCGACGTGTCCAATGAATGCTACGTTTAAGACAGGTTTTTGCTTTGCCATATTATCACCGTTTCTTTAACTTTATGTGTTCAATATTGTTGTTTTATTGTTATTTATATTTTACTCTACTTCACATTTTTTGAAAATTCAATCAATAATTTGAATGACTGTGATGTTATAAGTATTAGGTAGGGGGTATATATATCTTTTGGTAGGAAAAGAGAGGACTTTAAGAGAAAGATAATATACTTAATAACTCACATCTATCAATTAAAAGATAATATTTAAGATGAAGTAATTTTCATTAAGTATATTAATAGCGCTATTGTCATTTGAAGGATTAAATATTAAATTAAAACAAAACGAGGAGAGATAATGTTCAGACCAGAGGAAATAATGGAAACAATAAAAATGATAAAAATGGAAAATTTAGATTTGAGAACTGTAACATTAGGGTTAAGTTTAAGGGACTGTGTTTCAACAGATGTTGATGAACTAAAAGAAAACATCTACGAAAAGATAACAACATCTGCTGAAAATTTGGTAGAAACAGCAGAAAGAATATCTGAAAAATATGGAATACCGATAGTAAATAAAAGGATTGCGATAACGCCAATATCTTTAATAGTTGGAGGAGCAATAAAAAATTTGGATAGAGAAGAGCAGATAAAAGCATGTGTTGAGGTTGGAGAAATATTAGATAAAGCTGCAAAAAAAGTTAACGTTGATTTTTTGGGGGGCTATTCTGCACTGGTTCATAAAGATGCCACAAAGGAGGATATTGCCTTAATTGACTCTATACCCTTTATGATGGAAAAAACAGAGAGAGTTTGCTCCTCAATAAACGTTGCAACTACAAAAACGGGAATTAATATGGATGCAGTTAAGAGGATGGGAGAAATTATTAAAGAGACAGCATTTAAAACAGAAAACGCTATTGGATGTGCTAAACTTGTGGTTTTTGCTAATGCTCCTGAAGATAATCCTTTCATGGCAGGGGCATTTCATGGAGTTGGAGAAGGAGATAAGGTTATAAATGTTGGTGTCTCAGGGCCTGGGGTTGTTAGGGCAGTAGTAGAAAAACTACCAGATGCAGATTTTGGAACATTAGCAAATGAAATTAAAAAAGTGGCTTTTAAAATCACGAGAGTTGGAGAGCTAATAGGCAGAGAGGTCTCAAAAGAGTTGGGAGTTAAGTTTGGAGTTGTTGATTTATCGTTAGCTCCAACACCTGCAAAAGGAGATAGTATTGCCAATATATTGGAGGCAATGGGTTTGGAGAAGTGTGGAACCCATGGTTCGACAGCGGCATTAGCTTTATTAAATGATGCAGTGAAAAAAGGAGGAGCAATGGCAGCTTCTTATGTTGGAGGGTTAAGTGGGGCGTTTATTCCTGTCAGTGAAGATAGTGGGATGATTGAGGCGGTGAAAGCGGGTTCTTTAAGCTTAGAAAAATTGGAAGCAATGACGTGTGTTTGTTCAGTTGGAATTGATATGGTTGCGATTCCTGGAGATACCCCTGCATCGACAATATCTGCCATAATAGCGGATGAGATGGCAATAGGAGTTATAAACAACAAGACAACTGCTGTTAGAATAATCCCAGTGCCGGGTAAGAAAGAGGGAGAAATGGTAGATTATGGTGGTTTATTAGGAAGTGCACCAATTATGAAGGTTAACAAATATTCTTCAGAGAAATTTATCAGAAGAGGAGGAAGAATCCCAGCTCCACTTCAAGCATTAACTAATTAATAACATATATTTTTTATCTTGCTGTTTGTTTTTGTTTTTTTGTGTTTTGATTTTTTAATTGAGATTTTTATTTTTTATTTGGTTTTAGTGGGTTTCGAAGGGGTGGCTTATTTTATTATTTTAGATATTTTGATGTTTTTATTTATGGAGTTTTTTTAGAGTTTTTAATTGTTTGTGGTTGTTTTTAGAAATCCACGGTTAGGTAAAATTCCAATGTTTGATTATTTAAAATAATAACAAAAATAAATACTTAGAATAAATATTTAAGATGTAAAAAATAAGGTAAAATAATTCGTAAAATTTCGTTTGGAAACTTTAAAACCCATGCTGGGCTGATTTAAAAATGAATTATATTTAGTGTTAAATACAAAGTTTCCATACCAAACTTTGGTCTTATTTTAATGCTCAATCTATTTGATCATTACTTTTATATATACTTTTCGGCATACGTTAGTGTAGGTAATGTTAAAATTTATATTGTAATATGCTGTATTTACATAGTATCTAATTCTTCATGGGTTTACAAAAATTAAATAAAGAAAAATTAGAATAAAATTATTATATTATGTTTTAATTTTAGTATATCAATAACAGGTAAGTATGTTTTTAATTTTTTAATTATTTGTTTAATATTTAATTTAATGTTTATTTTTATATAAATATTTAATGAAAGTTTGTATTTAATACTAAATATATTCATTTTTTTATATATATTCATTTATTTCACCTCTTTTTATTTTTAATTTTAATTTTAATTGGGGAATTATTTCCCCAAACTAAAACTTTACGATAAACCCATATATAAATGTTTCGGTAGTAAGATAAACTTAATTATAACTACGGAATTTTATGCTAATTTACTTAAATAAAAATAATAAACTCAAAAAATAAAAAAGTTAATCATGTATTCCTTTTTCGGTTATTCTGAACATTGCCTCGGCATCTGGCAAGTGTGGAGAGTCATAAAGTTTAGCAACTCTTTTATCTCCTTTTGCTTTTCTTAAAAATATTCTAAATGTTGCTGCATGCCCAACAATATGCCCGCCTATTGCCTGCTCTGATGGTCCAAATAACGCATCAGGCCTTGCTGCAACTTGATTTGTTACTATAACAACACAGTTGTATAGATCAGCTAACTTATTAAGCATTGCCATATGTCTACCAAGTTTTTGCTGTCTTTCTGCTAATTTTCCTCTTCCGACATATTCAGTTCTAAATGTCGATGTTAGGGAGTCGATAATAACTAATTTTACATTATGCCCTTCTCTTATCAGATTTTCAACATTCTCAGCATAAAGCATCTGCATATCTGAGTTATAAGCTCTTGCAACAAATATATTTTTTAAGACATCTTGTCCATCCAATCCCAATGCTTCTGCCATTTGAATTATTCTCTCTGGTCTAAAAGTTCCTTCTGTATCGATATAAACTGCTTTTGGTTCATTTAAGACCTCTTCTTTTATTGAATCATCTGCAATTATCCTATCTGGACATTGTAAATTAACACATGCTTGGTGAGCTATTTGTGTCTTTCCAGAACCAAACATTCCTGCAAATTCTGTAATTGATTGGCTCTCTAAGCCCCCTCCTAAGATTTCATCCAAGTTTTTGCTTCCTGTGGAAAGTTTCCATATGTTTTTTCTCTGAGTTAAAATCTCGTTTCCACTTTTAAACCCTAAATTGCATAGTTTTCTCGCAGCTTCTATAATTTTTGCAGCGGCTTTTTCACTTATCCCTTCAATGTCTGTAAGTTCTCCAATTGAAGCAGTGGCAATTTTCATAAAATCAGTATAACCTGCTTCTTTTAGTTTTTCAGCAGTTGTAGGTCCTACTCCTGGAAGTTGGGTTAGATCATCCATATTACCACCATAAAGTTATTGATTATAATTAAGTAATTAGTAATTATTAATATGTGAATGAATTGTGGGGTAATAGATGATATTACAATAAGCAATATATGAAGGTTGTTATTATACATCCATCTATATATTTACATTATAGATAATAGTAGCAAAGTAAAAATAAGATAAAAATCACACGATCAATTTGGATAAAGATATTAATAACAAAACCATGGAGGAGGGTAGGGATGTTGTCAAGATACCTTGTTAGGGATGTAATGAAGAAGGGAGTTGTAGAAGTTAATTTAGATGCTAAATTAAGTGAGATTATTAAAACTATGGCAAAATATGATATTTCATCTGTTGTGGTTTCTGATGGGGAAACATTTTGGGGCATAATAACAGATACTGACGTGATGAAACATTATCATAACTTGGAAAAAACGGCTGAGGAGATAATGACTACCAACCCGATAACTGTTAGCCCAGAGGCACCATTAGAAAAAGCTGTTGAAATTATGGCTGAAAGAGGAATACATCATTTATATGTAAGATCTCCATGTGAAGAAAAAATAGTTGGAGTTTTAAGTTCTAAGGATGTGATAAAGCTATTTTCAGATATAATTGAGAAAGTGGAGTAATCATTAGATTTATGCATGTAAATGTTCACATTAGAGGTTCATATTATGAATTATTAATTATTAATATTATTAACATAACCTCCTTATTTTTTTATGAATTTACTAAAAATTTGGGTGATATTAATGATATATGATACGATTATTATAGGAGCAGGGCCGGGAGGATTAACTGCGGGAATATATGCAATGAGAGGAAAAATTAATGCATTATGTATTGAAAAAGAAAATGCAGGAGGAAGAATTGCTGAAGCAGGTATAGTAGAAAATTATCCTGGATTTGAAGAGATAAGGGGCTATGAACTTGCAGAGAGGTTTAAAAATCATGCTGAAAAGTTTAAACTTCCGATAGTATATGATGAAGTTGTAAGGGTAGAAACAGATAAAAGACCATTCAAAATTATAACAAAAAATTCAACATATTTAACAAAAACAATCGTCATTGCTACCGGAACAAAGCCCAAAAAACTCAATCTCAATGAGGATGAGTTTGTAGGTAGGGGGGTTAGTTATTGCACAATGTGTGATGCGTTCTTTTATTTAAATAAGGATGTTATTGTTATTGGAAGAGACACTCCAGCGGTGATGAGTGCAATAAATTTAAAAGATATTGCCAAAAAGATCATATTAATAACTGACAAACAGGAACTAAAAGTTGCAGAGCCGATAATGCTTGATAAACTAAAAGAAGCAGATAACATTGAAATAATTTATAACGCAAAACCGTTAGAAATCGTTGGAAAAGATCGGGCAGAAGGAATAAAAATAGCAATTAACGGAGAAGAGAAAGTTATAAAAGCAGATGGTATATTTATCAGCTTGGGACATGTTCCAAACACTGAATTTTTGGAGAATAGTGGAATAGAACTGGATAAAAGAGGGTTTATTAAAACTGATAAAAATTGTAAGACAAACATTGACGGAATATATGCAGTTGGAGATGTTAGAGGAGGTGTGATGCAAGTAGCAAAAGCTGTGGGAGATGGATGTGTGGCTATGGCCAATATAATAAAGGAAATACAAAAAGGTATTTAAAAAGGTATTTAAATTTTAATTTTTAAAACTCTTTAATTGAAGCAGTTTCTCTTGTTTTTTTAATTTCTTCAAACACTGATTTTTTAACTTTTGGTTCAACTCTGATCGGCTGAACTATGTTTGTTAACTTTCCACCAGGAGGAACCATTGGCAATGCCTCAGCAGGATCTATGATTATGTCTAAAAGATACGGCTCTCCGCTTAATATTGCATCTTTTAATTTCTCTTTAATCTCATCTGGATTTATGATTCTATCTGCTCTAACACCATAACTCTCTGCCAATTTAACAAAATCAGGACTCTCTCCTAAATGCACTTCACTCTGCCTCTGCCCATAGTATAGGTTTTGCCATTGATAAACCATTCCCAAAGTTCTGTTATCAAAGATGCAGATAACAACAGGAATATCATATTCGCTAATTGTTGCCAACTCTTGGGAGTTCATTAAAAAGCCCCCATCTCCTGTAATTGAGATGACATTAGCATATGGTTTAGCAACCTTAGCCCCAATTGCTGCAGGAAAACCAAAACCCATGGTTCCCAAACCACCAGAAGCTAAGAAACTTCTTGGCATCTTTGTTTTAAAGAAATGTGCCATCCACATCTGATTTTGTCCAACATCTGTGGTTATAATAGTGTTTTTTAATCTCGGATCGATCTCATTTAAAACCTCCATTAGATCTTTAACAAATCTCTGCGGTTTTATCGGCTTTTCATCGAAATCCATTGTTGGGATTGAAATCTTTTTTAATTGATAAATTCTCTCTAACCATGGTTCTTTACTTTTTATCTCTCTTGAAATTAAGGCAGATAATAAATCCCTTAAAACATTTTTTGCATCCCCAACAATTGGAACATCTGCTCTAACGTTTTTACCAATCTCTGCAGGGTCTATGTCTATATGAATTATTTTTGCTTCTGGAGCGAAGTGCCTTATATCCCCCGTAACTCTATCTGAAAATCTACAACCGATTGCTATTAAAACATCACATTCAGTAATGGCATAGTTTGCCACTTTTGTTCCATGCATTCCTACCATTCCAAGAGAGAGGGGATGATCTTCTGGAAAACTTCCTTTACCCATAAGGGTGGTGCACACAGGCACTTTTACAAATTCAGCCAATCTTAACAGCTCCTCTGAAGCTCCGCTAATTATCACTCCCCCTCCTGCCAGGATAACTGGCCTCTCTGCCTCTGCGATTAATTTTGAAGCTTTTTTTATTTGCAATGGATGTCCTACTGTTTTAGGTTTATAGCCAGGAAGATCTACTTTTGCAGGGATTGGATATTTTTCAATATCGATCTCTCCTTCCTGAACATCTTTCGGAATATCTATGTGAACAGGGCCGGGTCTACCGGTTGTTGCAATTTCGAATGCAGATCTAAATGTTTCTGGAATTTCTTCAGGTCTTTTTATTTGAAAGTTGTGTTTTGTTATTGGCATAAATAAACCGAGAGCATCGATTTCTTGAAATGCATCATTTCCAATTAATTTGGTGGGAACTTGCCCTGTCAAGGCAATAACTGGGGAAGAGTCAGCATAAGCGGTTGCTATTCCAGTAACTAAGTTTGTAGCTCCTGGGCCAGATGTAGAGACGCAAACTCCTGCTTCTCCGCTCGCTCTTGCAAATCCATCTGCTGCATGTGCTGCTGCCTGCTCATGTCTTGTTAGTATGTGAATGAGATCGCTGTCGTATAATGCATCATAAAAGGGAAGCATTGCTCCTCCGGGATAACCGAATATGATCTTAACTCCTTCTGCTTCTAATGCCCTTATAATTGCTTCAGCTCCTTTCATCTAATCACCAAAAAATGTTAAAGGTAAGGTAATGATAAAATCAAAATCATATATAAATTTTTATGAGATGGCTCTTTTATTTAAGATCTTAATAAAAACCCCTTGATAATTTTAATTAATTTTTGTTAATTTTTATTATATTCCTTTAAATGATTGATAATATTTTAGATTTAAATGTTTCATCCCTATTAAAAATTTTAAAAAGAATCTAAAAATAAAAAATTATGTTAAGTTAAGAATGATTGTATAAAGTTATTATAAAATTAAAATATTAAAACTAATAAAATAGAGGTGTTCAGGATTTAATTAACAATCAGTATTTTATCTTTATTCAGATGGTTGGACATCTAATACTTTTATCTTAAATTTCAACTCTTTTCCTGCTAATTCGTGGTTAAAGTCCAACGTGACAGTATCATCAGTAACTTTTATTATCTTTGCAGGAATTCCGCTTGCAAGGATTTGCATTCCCTCTTGTGGCTCAAAATCAGCGTCAGCAAACATTTCTTTAGGAATTTCCTGGATTAATCTTTCATCTCTAAACCCATATCCTTTCTCTGGAGGAATTACAACTTCTTTTTCCTCCCCAACTTCCATTCCTAAAACTGCCTCTTCAAATCCTTCTATTAAGTCCCCATTTCCTACAACAAAAGTTAGGGGCTCGTATTCTCTCTCTGGGTAGTATATATCGTTTTCTTTTGCAACATCTTCTATTGATGTATCGATAACTTTACCATCAACCTCTAATATGTAGTCAACTTTCACATAGTCGCCTTTTTTAATCAAGTTAATCAACTCCTATCCTTTCCACATACTTTCGTAAATACCCTATAAATAGTTTTTGATGATCGGTAATAATATATTACTTCCATAAAATTCCATAAATCAATAAAGGTAAATAACAAAACTATAACCATTAAATTATTACACGTCTAATTTTCTTTTTGTGATAAGTTTTCAACTGCAATTCCTTCAAAAACGCATCTACTCTTCCCCTGACAGACACACTCTAACTCATTTACAATAAATTTCTTTTTAAAGACCTCCTGTAAACATCCTGCCAACACTCCCCCTATAAAATCATGAATTGGTTCATTTTTTGAGATCCAACAGTAGGGAGGATTTTTTAAATATATTCTAATCCTTTTTGAATCGATGTTCTCAATCTCTAACTCTCCGAAATTCATTAACTCAAATAATCTTTTTATTTCTTCAATACTTTTCGGATTTAGCATTTTTCCAAATTCTTCTCCTATCTCATATAGGGATGTTTCTGATCCAAGTTCCTTGACTTTATCAAATATTACCAATGCAAACAATCCAAAATAAGGCATTGGAATTTTTTTGCTCTCTTTTATTATTTTTTCATCTTTTATGGTATTTAATATATCAGAAAATATTTTTTCCATAGATCTCACCAACGGTTTAATTATAAGTTATGGCACTACCATTAACATCTATGAAAAGCAAAATATATAAAACTTTGTAATAAAAAATACCAAAAAATAGAGATTTATTATTAAAAGTTATATTTTGACAAGATAGTGAGGTAATAACCAGAAAAATCTGTTAGTTTATTTATTCGCAACTTTGAATTAGTCGTATTTTTTGCTAAATAAAAACCTAAAAAATAGAAAAAAAGAAAAAATAAATAAAAATTATTAAAAAATTTATTTAACATTCATCTTCTTTAATCCCAGTTTGATGATATTATGTTTTAGGTTTTTGTTTATTCCCATTCTTTCAAAAACGCGATCTTCAAATTCCATATAAACAGCAGTAGCAACCAAGGACATCCTCTCAACTAAATCATCAAACTCCTCCATAACTTTCAAATATTCCTCAGTTGGTAGTTCTTCTTTTAATTTCTCTTCTGCTGTTTCTCTAACCTCCTCCAACCCACAAAGTATATATAATGGCTCAAAATCCAATTCAACAAATTTCATTGCATCCTTTGCTATTATTTTAAAAAAGTTATTCAACTTTTCTTCATCACTTAAACAGTTAAACAACTCGTTGATCCAATTTTTCATGCGATTTTCTATCTCTACACATACTTTTGTATCACACGTATCGTGATTATTTCCATTTCTACACAGCAGGGGGTTGTTTCTAAACCTGTCAACAAAAATATCAATCGCAGTTAGAAGGTCATTTTTTAATATATCCTCATGCTTTTTAATTTCATCATATTTTGTTGCTTTTTTAATAAAATATTTTATATTCCCTATTGCTTCGTTATATATGCTATCAAAGTCAAATAACTCCATACTTTTCGCCTCAAAGATTTTAATATGGTTTTTAATAACTTAAGGGGATATTGGTATTGTCTATTTACCATTAATTTTTATTTATCTTATTATTAAAATTTAAAATTTTTTATTACTTTAAATTGGATATTTTAATTTATTATTTATTTTTATTATTGTTTTATGTGCTACCAAATTAATTATTAATTTAAATATTCCAAGTTATATTTATATTGATGGATCTGAGGCACTTAACTCCAATAGTAAAAGTAGATTACATTACATTAAACATTAACATGATATTAATTCATTAATTTGAATGTTAATAAATAATAAATAATTACGCACTAAAAATAAAAAATATTTAAAATTTATGGATTTTAAAATGTTTACAGTTCTTTTCCTTCAATTTCAATAACTTTTACATAGATTGGATGCTCTTTTAACTGTTCATAGACCTTCTCAGCCGCTCTTCTTGACCTTGCAAGCATAACAAAAGCAACATCTCCTTTGTATCTTGCCTCTGTGAATGATAATATATCCCCTCTTGCTATTCCCTCTCCGATTATTCTTCTAATTAAATCCTCATACTTTGTAGCATGCTTTTCTGGAATGTTTAGTAGTATACCATATATCATTATTCCCACCCATTCATATTTTTTTGTATTTCTATTCGGTTAAATTTACTTATTCAGTAGTTTTTAAAATTCCCAATGTTTGATCTATTTTTTTAGCAATATCTAATTCAAATAATGCGATAGTTGGTAATAACCAGCTAAACCAGTATCTTGGTTCTCCATCTTTGGTTTCTCCGTAATATGCAAACGCCAACCTTCCAAAGCCCGTTTCTTTTTCAACTTTTCTTGCACTTCTTATAAATCTTCTTGCAACATTTGGGAGTTCTTCATAGGAGAGTGGTTTTCCTCCGACACCGTTCTGCATGGAGAGTTCTAAACTAATTCCAACGTTTTTTATTGCTTTTATTATATTTGCTAATTTATTCTTTTTAAGAAAAGCCAACAGTAAGGTGGCTGCTGGAACTCTTAAAACTTCTGTGTTTTTTCCATCTTCATCTCTCAATTGGCAGACGATATATGCTTTACCCATTTCCATCTCTATATGGGCATAGAGTTCTGTGTTCTTTGGCAGTTCTTGCAGAACTTCTATAACTTCATAGTCATTTCCATCTTTTGAAAACTTATCTCCTGCCTTCTTTTCGTCTACTTCAACAGTGAAGTATGTCTCTTCCCCATTTACTTTACCAAATATCAGGTCAAATCCCCATCTTTTCAAGGACTTTAATTTAAATTCTCTTTCCTTTTCTGGATTTCCTAAGGTTTCAAATACCAGGGTATTAATCATCTCTACTTCTTTTGCATCTACAACCACGTTATCACCTTTTATTGTCCTAATCTCTTAATAATTTTTAGTAATTTTTCTTTTTCACATTTTTGTGTGTTTGAAGTTCTATAAAAACTTTTCTATAATCGATATATTTATTATAGTTTATTCATAAATTTAAGAGGAAAAGATAAAGAAGGGATAAAAATAATAAAAATAGATAATGATAACTAATAATCACAAATTTAATTAGAGTATATAACATTTTAACGGTGATCTTTATGAAATTTAAAAAAGTGCCAGTTAAAAAAATAGTAAATAAGATTATTGATGAATGCGATGTCATCCTATTAGTTTTAGATGCGAGAGACCCAGAAATAACGAGAAACCTTGAATTAGAGAAAAAGATAAAATCTCAGGGAAAAAAAATAATCTATGTATTAAACAAGGCAGATTTGGTTCCAAAAGAAGTTTTGAATAAATGGAAAAATGTCTTTGGAGAAAATACTGTGTTTATATCTGCTAAGAGAAGATTAGGAACAAAAATTTTAAGAGATAAAATAAAAAATGCATTAAGGGAAATGGGGAAAAAAGAAGGAAAGATCGGAATTGTTGGCTATCCTAATGTTGGTAAATCATCAATAATCAATGCATTAACAGGAAAAAGAAAAGCAATAACTGGAAATATCGCTGGATTAACAAAAGGAGAACAGTGGATCAATCTAACTAAGAATATAAAGTTAATGGACACTCCTGGAGTTATAGAGATGAAAGATGAGGACGATTTAGTTATAAGTGGGGCATTAAGGTTAGAGAAAGTGGAAAATCCAATACCGCCTGCCTTAAAGATTTTAGATAGGATACATAAATTTGATAATTCAATTTTAGAGGAATATTTTGGAATCTCATGTAAAAATATTGATGAAAACTTTTTAAAGGACATAGGTATCTCGAGAAATTATTTAAAAAAAGGAGGAGAAGTGGATCTCATTAGAACTGCAAAAACAATCATAAAAGAGTATCAAGAAGGGAAACTCAACTACTACAAGGTTGATCTAAAAAAATATGGGCAAAAAAGAAGTAAAGACATATCAATAATAACAAAACATTTAAAAAATTTTCCATTTATCGAAGATGCGAAAATGATCATTACTCATTTAAAGGATATAGAAGAGCTTAGAAGAAAAATAAAAAAGCCGATATTGGGAATGGAAGAGATGGATGATAATATTTTAATAATATCCTTCGGAGAAAAAACAAAAGATGCATGTAGAAAAAAGGTAGAGGCAATATGCAAAGAAGAAAATATAGATGTGTTTTCAAAATTTGGGGATAAAATAGGAGCAAATAACATATATATAGCTGTCGGAAAAAGGATTAAAAATTAGATCGTATTTTATAGGGCTAATTCAGCAATATTTAATTTAACGTTAGATATTTCAAATTTCATAAAAGTTTAAAAATATTAAAAATATAGGAAAAATTTTATAAAAAAACGATAAATTATAAAAATTGATGATAAAAACATTATAGCGGTGATAAAATGATAGTAGTGTCTGGAAGTCAATCACAGAACTTGGCATTTAAAGTATCAAAATTATTAAATACAAAGTTGGCAAGAGTGGAGTTTAAAAGATTTCCAGATAATGAGATATATGTTAGAATAGTTGATGAAATTAAAGAGCATCAAGAAGCAGTTATAATAAACACTCAAAAAAATCAGAATGATGCAATAGTTGAAACAATATTATTATGTGATGCCCTAAGAGACGAAGGTGTAGAAAAAATAAAATTGGTTATTCCCTACTTGGCATATGCAAGACAGGACAAAAAATTCAATCCAGGAGAGGCAATAAGCATAAGAGCCCTTGCCAAGATTTATTCAAACATAGTAGATGAGTTGATTACAATAAACCCCCACGAGACACACATTGAGAAATTCTTCACTATTCCATTTAAATACGGAGACGCAGTTCCAAAGTTAGCAGAATACGTTAAAGATAAATTAGAAGATCCAATAGTTTTAGCCCCAGATAAAGGAGCTTTAGAGTTTGCAAAAACTGCATCTGAGATTTTAAATGCTGAATATGACTACTTAGAAAAAACCCGACTATCTCCAACAGAAATACAGATCGCTCCGAAAAACTTAGATGTTAAAGAGAGAGATGTAGTTATTGTCGATGATATAATCTCAACTGGAGGAACTATGGCAACAGCAATAAAACTCCTGAAAGAGCAAGGAGCCAAAAAAATAATTGCATCATGCGTCCATCCCCTCTTAATAGGAGATGCACTGAATAAACTCTACTGCTCAGGGGTAGAAGAGGTCGTTGGAACTGACACATACTTATCAGAAGTTAGTAAGGTAAGTGTGGCTGAGATTATAGCCAACTTAATACATTAAAAAATTTTATCAAAAGATTTTATCAAATTTATCAAATTTTTTACTTATATGGTGATCGATAATGAAAACTAACTTTGATTTAGAAGGGAAGATCATATTTAGCAGAGAGTTAAATGAAGAAGCAATAAAAGCAGTTAAAGAGGTCTTAAAAAACTCAGATAAAATATTTTTAAAGGGAGTTCCAAAAGGCAAAGAAGATGAAGCATCAAAAATAAAAAGCTATGAGTTTGAAGGAAATACATTAAAACTAAGAATTGTTTCTGGGACATATACGAGGGCTCATGAAGGTTTAAATAGATTGAGAAAGCCGTTAGCTGAAAAATTGGGAAGAAATTTTAGGATAGGGGTTAGAGGGGTTGAAATAGACAACTACATCATAACAATCGAAACAGATGGAGATAAAGCTAAAAAATTGGAGGGTATTAAAGTTCCAGAGTGTGAGGCAAAGATTGAAGGAAATAAAATTATTCTAACGTTTAGAAACATTGGGGAAAGTGAATTGAAGAGAAATATTATTGATAGAGCAATAAAATTTGTAAAAACAGAGTTGGAGAAAGAAGAAGAGGATTTAACATTCAAAGTTTGTAAAATTCCGCCTGGAACGATAGTTAGCGAATATAAGGCAAGGAGAAAGATAACGTTTAATAAAGATCCAACAGATGTGGCTGAAAAACTCGGCTGGGTTAAAAAATTCCCGGGAAGGGGACAGTGGTTCTATGCTCCACCAATTACCGCTTTATTTAGAGCTTTAGAGGAGTTGATAGTTGAAGAGGTTGTTAAAAAGATTGGATTTCAAGAGTGTTTATTCCCAAAACTCATTCCATTGGAAGTTATGTATAAGATGAGATATTTAGAGGGCTTGCCAGAAGGAATGTATTATGTATGCCCACCAAAGAGGGAGCCAGAGCTTTTTAAAGAGTTTGTAAATGAAATGATGATTAAAAAAGAGATTCCAATTGAAAAATTAAAAAATCTATTGAGAGATCCTGGTTATGTATTAGCTCCAGCCCAATGT
>Ga0256843_1000603_pt1 | contig 30474 bp, 32 predicted proteins | sample AlvinellametaG_FD_191572 | JGI IMG/M metagenome (GOLD analysis project Ga0256843, IMG submission 191572) | Pompeii worm associated microbial communities from hydrothermal vent at the East Pacific Rise, Pacific Ocean - Alvinella | ecosystem: Host-associated > Annelida > Integument > Unclassified ...
AACAACTAGAGGGTTTAGACGAGTTAAAAGAGAAGATAGAGTCTTTGGGTATTAGACATCTTTTTAGATACTCTGGTACAGAAAATAAAATAAGACTTTTGTTAGAGGGTAGAGATAGAAAAATGTTAGAGAGTATGATGGAAGAGGTAAAAGCATTTTTCAAAAAGGCTCTTAGTTGATGAGAAGTTGGATAGTATTTTTTTTAGCATTAATTGGAACTTTTATCATAGATGAGAGTATCAAAAGTCTATTTTTGGATGGATATTATAAAGAAGGAAGTTGTATCAACCTAGAGCTTCACCTAAATCATGGTGTAGCTTTTTCTATGTTTGCATTTTTGGGTGATTATCTCAAATGGTTTCAAGGACTATTGATAGTAGGGCTGTTTGTTTTAGCACTCAAAGAGAAGTTGGTGCAAAACTATGCAGTGGCTATGGGATTGCTTGTTGGTGGTGCTTTGGGTAATTTGTATGATAGGTTTGTTCATGGTGCAGTTGTGGACTATGTAGCATGGCATTGTGGATTTAACTATGCTGTATTTAACTATGCTGATGTTGTGATAGATGTAGCAGTAGTGTGGATAGCTATAGGTATGTATCTAAAGTCTAAAAAAGAGTCAAGATGAGATATATTTGGTTATTTGTTTTATCTATCATAGTTTTGGAAGCAAAGATATACGATATAGATATCACTCCATCTGTAACAAAGGAGACAAACTCAAAAATCAAAATCTTAGATCAAAAAGATTTGGCAATATCCCAAATAGATGGTATAGGTTTTAGTGAGATATCAGACTTGGCATATCTTCCCACTACACATACTTTGTATATGATAAGTGATGAGGGTAAGCTATATATTTTTGATGCTACTTTTGATGATAAGATTCATCTAAGACCACTAAAGGCAGTTAAGCTTAGAAAAAAAAATGGAAAAAAGTTTAAAAAGTGGAGACGAGATAGTGAAGGCATGACACTAGATGGTAGTGGGCATTTGCTTATATCTTTTGAAGGTAAGCCAAAGGTTGCTTGGTTTCATAAAAATTCACAAAAGATAGGTCAACAGATAAAAAAGTATAAACTTCCAAAACTTTTAAAAGATACTTCAAACTATAGAAGTAAAAATAAAGAGCTAGAAGCTTTAGCTTGGCATCCAAAATATGGTATCTTAACTATAGCAGAGTGGCCTTTGCAAAAAGATCATAAAAAAAAACAAACCATATATGCTCTCAATGGCAAACAGTGGCACTTTAAGGCTGAAAAAGAGCCAAGAAGTGCAGTGAGTGCCATGGAGGTGATGGATGATGGTAATGTACTTGTGCTAGAGAGGTCTTTTACCGGATTTTTAGATCCATTTATCGTAACTTTAAAAAAGATATATCTAAACAAGTGTGACAAAAAACATATGTGCAAACAAGAAACTCTTTTAAAGATGAACTCTCATAGAGGTTGGGCAGTAGATAATTTTGAAGGTTTGACAAAAGTAGGAAAAAATCGTTATATTATGATAAGTGATGATAATGACAACTTTTATCAAAAAACTATAATGATATATTTTGAGGTAACAGAGTGAAGAGTATAATATCTAGTTTGTTTATGTCTATACTATTGGGTGGTGTGATATATTTTGGATTTTTATCATACTCTAAAGCTAAAGAGTATGAAGATACTACACTTAAAATAGTCCAAAAGATGAGTGCTTCAGATATAGCTGAACAAAAAGCTAAAAACCTACTTGAAGAGTGGAGTTTTGGACTATATAAAAATAAAGACAAAATAAAACTTCAAAAACTAAACTTAGCAAAAGATAAAGCTTCTAAGGATGCAAAAAAATACTTGCTATATGCTATTGGTTTTGCATCTGTGATGTTAGTAGTATATTTTGTAGTACCTATTAGAGTTTTTGTTTTTTTCAATGCATTATCTGCACTTGTAATGCTTGGATATGGTATCTTTACGCCTATTATGATGGTGACTATACATAAACAGGTTAAACACTTTGGGGATATCATTCTTTCTTTAGAATCAAAAAGTGTTGTAAGTTCAGCTTTGAAGCTTTTTGACAAAGGAGATATGGTAGTAGCTGGAGTTTTATTGCTCTTTTCTGTGCTTATCCCTTTTATTAAGACTATATCTATGGCATTTGTATCTCTTTTTGAGTATAGCTCTTTTGCTCATAGTGCTATAAAATTTTTCAAACATTTAGGCAAATGGTCGATGGTAGATGTATTTGTTGTATCTACATTTTTAGTCTATCTTACAACAAGTAGTGGTGATATAAGCAGAGCAGAGATAGAAGTAGGTATATACTTCTTCTTAGCTTATGTTATCATATCTATGCTAGTTAGTTTGAGTGCAGATAAGATGCTTCATAGCATCAAGGAGCTATAAAGTCTATCTGTACTCATAGTTATAGTGGTATGATGAAATTTGTGAGTTTGACTGTAAGTTAGATAAGAACTCTTGTACTTGTGGTATCTGACCTATATAGTATAGTGCTACTAGTATAGCTATAACACCAGCTATGGCTGAGGCTATCTTGATGATAGAGTATGGTCTCTCTCCTGAGACTTTACCTGTTTGTGCATTTATCGCATAATCATACTCTTTATTGTTCCACTTAAAAGATGCACTCCATACAGGATAAAGGTTGTTTTGGTACTTGATATCACTATATTTTGTTGTGATAGAGTGGATTTGTTGTGCATCTCCACCTATATCTATGATGATTTTTTGTCTGATATGTGGGGCTAGTTTTTGCTTGATATCTTCAAATCCTTGCTCTATAGATGATGTGTACTCTTGTGCTTCAAAACCTGATAAAAACTTATGAGTAAAGCCTTTTAACTCTTGATAATCCCAAGATGCTAATGCATCTACTATGGCTTTGTCTATATGTTTGGAAGCAGGTGTAGATATCTCTTGGAAGTTACCATATACTACTCCACTAACAGGTGTCCATCGGATGCGTCTTTCTTGGACTTGTACTACTCTACGATTTCCATTTTGGTCAGTTATAACTTTATCTACATATACATAGTATGCATCACCCCTAGCACCACTATAGTGTGTAGATGTCTGTGTATCAAAACTCCAATGTGGCAGATAGATACCATTTAGTTTGTTATCACCATCTAAGTATTTGGTAAAAGCAGTTGGTGCAAACCATAGTGAACCTACCCACTCCTTAAAGAGTTGTTGGGCTTTTTTGTGTGTTATCTTAAATGGTATAACACCATCTATAGGGATATCATTGGTAGGATTGGTAAGAGTAGGGGTTTTACAGTATGGACAGATAGATGCTATAGTGTATGATGGCTCTTCAAATGATGCTCCACACTTTTTACATTTGGTATCTTTAGTGTTTTCTTGGATACCTGGTACTGCTTGGTTATATGAGTGCTTTTGGTGTGAAGTTGTTGGTATCGCAGTTTGTGTTTTACAAAAATCACACTCTAGCTTTTGTAGTGATGGGCTGTAAACTTGTGGCGCCCCACATGAGGGGCATGGATAATTAAATGCTTCTACTTTCATGGATTATTGTGGTGGTAATGGTGGTGGAGTTTGTGTAAAGTAGTTGCTTAAAACTTCACTAGCTTTTTGCCAACCACTCATACCTTGAGTCCAGACAAGTGTATCTTTTGTGATTTGTCCACTGTTTATACTCTCTTGTATCTGGGTTAGGGAGTATGGTCCCATCTGTTGGTTGTTGAGAGCTACAAAGTATTGTGCTACTTGATTTGGTAAAGGTGGAGGTGTGGCATTGGATGGTTGGTTAGTTGTTTTCATACCATCTGCCATCTGTTGTGCCATAGCCATCCCCATAGCCATCCCAGCCATATCTGACATAGTTGAGTTTGAGTTTTCAAAAGCTTTTGCACTTTGGTACTTTAAGTTATCATCTAAGTTACCAGTTATTTGACGACTAGTTCTCTCATCAAGTGCTTTTTCTACTTCTGCTGGAAGAGAAATGTTTTCTACTAGTATCTTTGTAAGCTCTAATCCATACTCTTGGAAATATGGCTTTAAGTGTTGGCTTAAATACTCTCCAAACAGACCATAATCTCTAGCCATATCAAGTACTGGTGTTTTACTCTCTGCTAGTATGGTAGGTAGTTTACTCAAGATAAGATTTGTTAGTTGTGACTCTATCTCATCTGTAGTAAACTCTCCATCAGTTCCAACAATCTCAAGCATAAATGCTCTAGGGTCACTGATACGAATCTCATAAGTACCAAATGCTCTAAGTCTTACCATGGCAAATTCTGGGTCTCTTAGCATGATAGGGTTCTTTGTACCCCATTTTAAATCTGTAAACCTTTTTGTGTTTACAAAATATACTTCAGCTTTAAAAGGAGAGTTAAATCCATGATCCCAGTGTTGTAGTTTGGTAAGGATTGGTAAGTTTTTTGTCTCAAGCTCATAAATCCCTGGTGTTAAGATATCAGCTATCTGTCCTTCATTGACAAATATAGCTACTTGTGACTCCCTAACTGTCAACTTAGCACCATATTTTATCTCATTGCCTTGACGGTTAAACCTGTAAACCATCGTGTCATGAGTATCGTCAATCCACTCTATGACATCTATAAACTCTCCACTTAGCCAGTCAAATAGTCCCATATTATTCCCCTTTTGGTTCTGTAGTTGTTGTTTCTTGTGGGATTTGTTCCATTTTTGCTTTAGTTGAGGTTAGTGCATCTTTTAGTTTCTTTTCTGTTTCGTTCAAATCTTGCAATGCTTTAGCTCTAGCCTCTTTACCTTCATTTGCGATACGAAGAGAATCATTGAGTGTATCGATAAATGTTTGGTTGGCTTTTTTGATGCTTTCTATATCAAAGATACCTCTCTCCATCTGTCTTCTAACCTCTGCATTTGCTTCTCTAAGCCCCTCAGCATTTCTCTCAAGTAGTTCATTTGTCAAGTCAGCAGCCTCTTTTGTAGCAAGGGCAGCATCGTGGCTTCTAAATATAGCTACAGTTTGTGCTAATTGATTTCTCCAAAGAGGTACAGTATTGACAAGTGTTGATGTGATTTTTGAGATTAGTGATTTGTTGTTTTCTTGTATGAGTCTGATGCTTGGAAGAGATTGCATAGTTACTTGACGAGATAATCTTAAGTCGTACACTCTTCTTTCTAACTCATCTCTATATCCTCTTATCTCTTTTAACTCTTGAATAGCCATCATATCATCATTGGACTCTTTTACTTTTTGCTCATACTCAGGGATGATTTTCTCTTCTAACTCTTTGAGTTTTATCTCACCTGCTTTTATGTATATCTCCAAGCTTCTAAAGTATTCCAAGTTTGCTTCATAAAGTTTATCTAAAGATATGATATCTTTTAGTAGTTTACTTTTATGTTGTTCAAGGTTATTTGAGATGAGGTCTATTTGATCTCTTACCTCTTCATACTCTTGTATAAACTTCACTACAGGCTTTGTCGCACCTATAAGCTTTTGCCACCATGAAAGTTTTTGGTTTGGATCAAACTTATCCATATCAAATCCACGGATGGAAGCTACCATCTCATTGAGTGCTGCTCCAGCAGCTCCTAACTCATTGTTTTGTACACCATCTATCATACGGTTTGATATCTCATCAAGCTTCTCTTGAGCGTTAGATCCAAAGTATATGATACTTGTTCTATCTTTTAAGTCAAGTTCGCTTAGTGCTTTATCTAATACCTCTTTTTCTGTATCTATAACTTCTGGTATATTTTCACTCTGTTCTACTATAGTAGTTTCTACTAACTCTTTTGTTTTTGTTTCCATATTTTTCCTCCTAGTTATTTATCTGTTGTTTTAGTGTGTCTATATTGACATCAAGGTCAAATTTGTTGTTGTTTTTAAGTCTATCTAACTCTTTGTCAAATCGGCTTTGTACATCATCAAATAGCTCTTCTAGTTTTGTGTGTGTATCATCTTCTATATCACTATCATCTAGTTCTGTGTAAGAGGTGATTACATCTTTGATACCATCAAGGTAAACCATCAAAAACTTTCTAGCTACTCTTATGTCTTTTGGGTCTTGTTGTATGGTTTGAAGAATATCTTGTGATACATCTATAGCACCTTCTATCTTGGCACGAAGAGTATATCTCTTGATAAAAGGTAGTTTATCTGATATGAATTCAAGTTTTTCATTTGCCTCTTTTATCGTATCTAGTACAAACTCTTCAGATATGTCACCTAGATTTGTAAGTTTGTCAGCTTTGGGGTCAAATCCATAATACATATAGTATCCTACAAATGCTATGATAGATAAAAAGGCTGAATTTATCAAACCTTTATGTGCTATAAAAAGAGCAGAATATGCAACAGTGATAGCTAACAGTATAGCTGAGAGTAGTTTGTAGGGTATTTTGGGTGCTTTTGCCAATATACTTTGGTTGTAATTGACTTCTTGTATAAAGCCTTTATTGCTCAAGTAAAGTACGGCCATATAAAGTATCATAGCTATACCATTTAGTATAAAAGCTTTGATATCAGTCATAAAAAGTGCTACTATTACACCTAGTATAAAAGGTAGGGCAAATATATAGAGTAAAAATGGTTTGGATATAGTTTTGTTTATCTCTTTTGGTGTGTATCTTTTTACTGCCATAAATCAACCTCTAAATGTTTCTATAAGAGGATACAAAGAAGCAAATCCTATAGAGAATGCTAAGAAAAAAAATCCCAATATCTTTTTGAGTGATTGTGGTATCATAACTCCCCTTTATAAGTTAAAGTTTCACTATTGTATCAAGTTTTTGTGAAAAATTTGTGTTAAATGACCATTTTTACATCAGGATGGTCTTGAAAACACTTAAAAATCTCATCTCTTTCTTCTTTACTATCTACCATACAAGATGCATTATAACTGTGAAACTTCCCATTTTTTGAAGCATTACCTTCACTAGATAGATGTTCTTTATCTTTTAGCACTTCACCTATGCACTCTTTGAGTTTGTCTTTATCTTTTCCTATGATTTTAAATCCCCATTGAGTTGGATACTCAATTTGTGGTTTTTGTGTTGTATTGTTATCTAGTACCATGATTAACTCCTATTAAAATCTCCAGATTTTCCACCACTTTTGTGTTCTAGTTGGATATTTTTTATAACCATACCCTTATCTATAGCTTTTAGCATATCGTATATAGTAAGTAGTCCTACACTTACACCTGTGAGTGCTTCCATCTCAACACCAGTTTTACCTGTAAGTTTAGCCTTAAGAGTGAGTTTAAACCCTGGAAGCTCTGGTAACTCTTCTATATCAGTTTTTAAAGATGTAAGCATCAAAGGATGACACATAGGTATAAGTGTACTTGTCTGTTTTGCCCCTTGTATAGCTGCTATAACGGCTGTTTGAAGGACTGGCCCTTTTTTTGCTACATTGTTTACTACTGCTTCATATGCTTCTGGAGTTACTTCTATAACACCACTAGCTACAGCTACTCTAGTAGTATCATCCTTATCGGATACATCTACCATTTTTGGTTTGTCTTGTTCATCTAAATGTGTTAAGTTCATATACTTGCCTATTGATTTATTTGTGTAGTATTGTAGCATAAAATTATTTTTGCTTCAATATTGACGAAAAAAAATAAAAAGATGACGAATTTATATTAAAAATAAAGTATTTTTAACATCAATAGTGATATGATACACCAAATGATAAAGGAGAAGTATGAATTATGCTTATATAAGGCAAATGCCAGATACAAAAAGTATATCTCAACAGCAAAAGAGTATTCTCACTTTTTCATTGACTCAAGACTTAGAAGTGCAAAAGGAGGTTGTAGAGTATTCAAGTAAAAATCTTCCTATAGAAGAAAGAAAAGAGTTTGAAGAGTTTATCAACTTACTTCAAGAAGGGGATATCATCTTTGTAGATACTCTATCTGTACTTAGTAGTTGTGCAGAAGAGCTTATAAAGATAATCAACTGTATGTTAAGTCGTTGTATAGACCTATATGTTGCAAGTACAAGGACTCTTATCAATAAAGATACAACAGTGATTGAGATATTTCCACTTCTAAATGACTTACGAGAAGCACAAAAAGCTAAACCACATCAGATAGGACGGCCAAAAGGTAGTCGGTCTCAATCCAAGTTTGATGTGTATCGTACTGAGATTATATCTTTGATGAAAAAAGGGATGAATGTCAGTGCGATAGCTAGAGAGTTGGGAGTTAGTCGAAGTTCTTTGAAGGATTATATCGAGTCAAGAGGAATAAGGGAATTGGTTGATGGTTCATGGATGGAGGTTGTATCATCTGAAGATATCGTAGATATCGATAGCAAGATACTAGTTTGTCCACTAGAAAAACGAAAAGAAGAACAAAGGATATAAAAGATGCAGGAAACTACACAAGTGGCTGATAAAAAACCACAAAAAAATAAATCAAAAGAGTACCTAAAAGGTTGGGTTGATTATCGTATCAAAAGATATTGGGCATATGTACTAGCTACTATCGTAGCACTTGTATTGCCATTTATCACAAATGCTGATGGTAATCATATGTTTTTGTTGAGCTTTGATCAAAAAAAGCTTCACTTAGCAGGTGTTGCATTTGATATGCAAGAGTTGTATTTGATGCCATTTTTGTTGATGCTTATGTTTTTGGGTATCTTTGCTGTTACAGCAGTAGGTGGTAGAGCATGGTGTGGATGGGCATGTCCACAGACAATATTTCGTGTAATTTATAGAGATTTGATAGAGACTAAGCTTTTGGGTCTTAGAAAAAGAATCAAAAATAAACAACAAGAGCCTGATTATTCAAAGCCAGAAAATCAAGTAAAAAGAATCATAGCTATCTTGTTGTGGTCTATACTAGCACTTGTAGCGGCAGCTGACTTTATGTGGTATTTTGTTCCACCTGAAGATTTCTTCAAATATCTTCAACATCCAGCAGACCATACTATCATGATAGGATTTGTTATAGGTGTAGCACTATTTTTGATAGCAGATATTGTATTTATCAAAGAGAACTTCTGTATATATATATGTCCTTATAGCCGTGTGCAATCAGTACTTTATGATGATGATACATTGATGGCGATATATGACCCTAATCGTGGTGGTACTATCTATGAAGGTCATGGACCAGATAGACATAAACTATACAAGAAAAGAAAAGAGCTTCAAGCAGCACAACCAGAAGCTGAGTGTACTATGTGTGAGAGTTGTGTAACTGTTTGTCCAACACATATAGATATCCGTAAAGGTTTACAGCTTGAGTGTATCAACTGTTTAGAGTGTGTGGATGCTTGTACTCATGTTATGGGTGCATTGGGTAAACCTAGTCTTGTTAAGTGGTCAAGTGTAAGAGAGACAGAAAAACAAGAAGGAAAAACAAGAATCCTTAGACCAAAAGTAATCGCTTACTTTACAGTACTAACACTAGTTCTTGTGGCACTATTTGTTATGGGTAGTAAAAAAGAGCATATGCTACTAAATATCAACAAAACTACAAGACTTTACAAAGTATTGCCACATGGTGTAGTAGAGAATGATTATCTATTCTTATTTGCCAATACAGATAGTAAAAGACATGAGTATTACTTTAAAATACTAGATAATGACAAGATAGAGATAGTAAGACCTAAAAAACCATTTGGTTTGGCACCAGGTAAAAAAAGAAAGAAAGTTGTAGTACTTAGAACTAAAGAGAAATTAGCTGATAGTACAAGAAAAGATGTACCTATCCCTATAACTATCCAAGCTTATGCAGTAGATGATCCTAAGAAGATTGTGGTTGAAAGACATACTGTATTTGTATATCCTAGAGCTGACCAGCTTAAAAAGTAAGGAGATATTATGGCAAAAGTATTAGTGCTTGGTGGAGGATTTGCTGGAGTTGAATCAGCAATCTTTTTAAGAGAGCAAAATCTTGATGTAACACTTGTAAGTGATAGAGACTTTTTCTATATCTATCCAACATCTATCTGGATACCAACAGGTGATGCTACAACTGAAGATGTAAGTGTTCCTTTGGCTGATTTGGCAAAAGAACATGGTTTTGAAGTGATAGTTGATAGTGTTGTGAAGTTTGAAGCTAGAGAGAAAAAAGTTACTCTTCAAAGTGGTACAGTACTAGATGAGTATGAGTATATCGTAGTAGCACTTGGACAAGATAAGATAGAGATAGATGGTATGAGTGAGCATACTCTATCTATCTGTGGTAAACCTAGTGAAGCAGTAGAACTTCATGAAAGATTTACTAAGCTTATCGAACAAGGTCATGGTAAAATAGCTATGGGATTTGGTGGTAATCCAAAAGACTCTTCAGCTGTGAGAGGTGGACCTGCCTTTGAAGTACTTTTTAACTTCCATAACCATCTAAAAAAACTAGGTCTTAGAGATAAATTTGAGCTGACTTTCTTTGCACCTATGGCAAAACCAGGGCAAAAGATGGGTGAAAAAGCATTAGTTATGATGGATAAGATGTTTGGTATGACAGATATCAAGAAAAAAGTAGGTTCTAAGATAGTATCTTTTGAAGCTGATGGGATTAACTTTGAAGATGGTACTAAGGTAGAGTCAGACCTTACGATGTTTATCTCAGCAGGGACTGGACATCATATCCTTAGAGAGTCTGGTTTGCCACTAAGTGAGGCTGGATTTGTTGAGACAAACTACTACAATGAAGTAGATGGTTTTGATGGTATATATGTTATAGGTGATAGTGCATCACTGATGGGACCAGACTGGAGAGCTAAGCAAGGACATGTTGCTGAGGTTATGGCTAGAAATGTAGCTTACAATATATTCCAAAAGTCTCAAGGAATAGACTCTAAAAAGAGCTATGAAGGACATCTAAATATCCTTTGTGTGATGGATACAGGAAATGGAGCAGCTTTTGTTTATAGAGATAACAAAAGAGGGCTTATGATACCTATGCCATTTGTGGGGCATTGGCTTAAAAAGTGTTGGGGATGGTACTGCTGTAACTCAAAACTATGTAAAGTTCCAAGAATCCCTGGATTATAATCCACATATAGGTGATACTTTTTGTATCATCTATGATTTTCTTTTTTATAACTTTCATATAATGTTAAACAAAACATACTACAATACCCAAAATTTTTTAAAGGATAACAATGAAACAGATTACATTGATGGAAAAATACCCAGTATTTACAATCCAAATCAACAAAGATGAGACTACTTATAAAAGTGTAGATGAAATCATCGAGTACCTAAGAGGTAAAATCTCAGCTCATCCTGTAGCTGTAGAGATAGCTATATTTGACCACTATGCACATACATCTAGTTTAGAAGTTGGTGAAGTAGCACCAGATATAAAAGATGCTAAAAACTTAGTTTTTTGTTTTGGAAAAGCACTACCAAAAGCTGAAGTAATGGGTGTAAGACCAAGATCGTTTGGTGTAGCAGAAAAAGATGATAGCTTTGTGATAAGTTTCTTAGAAGCTCCAAATCCAGAAGCAAATGCAGCTATGGAAGAGTGGGCAAAATCTATAGCAAATGCATAACCTACATCTCTCCTAAATCTTTAGGAGAGAGTTTTCTCTGTGTAATCTATCTACATTAATACATAGCTAATACTCTAATCTTATAATAAAATTGAGGAATGTTTTGCGAAATATTCATAATCTATAATAGGATATATATAATGAAAAGATTGATAATAGCTAGTTCTTTACTTTTTGCTGGGTGTAGTACTGTAACTGAAGATACAAATACTACATCTTCTACTCAAGGTATACATAAAACGCAAGAAGATACAAATACTACACTCCCTACTACAGATATCAACAAAACACAAGAAGATACAAATATGACATCTTCAGATATAGATGACAATACTACTAGTACACCTATACAACCTATACAAGAGACAAATACAACTATAGATATAGATGATACAAATGTTAGTAATGGCATTGATACAACTGATGATATATCAAAAGATACTACGCTACCTATCATAACATTAAAATACAATAAAAATATACTACTAGATATAACTCAACACTATATAGAGTATGGAGCAAGTGCTAGTGATAATATAGATGGGAATCTAACATCTAAAATAGATATTCAAAACAATATCATAGAAGGGGTTGAAGGTAACTATAGTGTTATATATAAAGTGCAAGATAGTGCAGGTAATGAAGCACAAATCACAAGGTATGTAGTTATAAAAGATAAACTAAAAGAGCTTGACACATCTGTTTATAAACAAAAGTGGTTTGATAAAGCTAAGGAGCTTTGGAACAAACAAAACCCAAACAACCAGTATACATATGAGTATTATAGTTATAAGTTTCCAAGTGATGGAGATAGAGTAGATGGAACACCACCAAACAATCCGATAACACCAAAAGAGTGGATGCAAACAGCAGGACTTGGGTTTAGTAAGTTTTTAAAGTATCCATTTGAGGATAGTAAGTATCAATATACAGATGCTCAAGTAAAAGAGTGGAAGAGTAAAGGTTTTAGAAATGGAAGGCTACATGTTCCTTTGTATGCTATGGTTGATTTACACAAAGATCCAACAGGAGCTACATTAAAACAAAAAGAGTTAAAAAAGATAAGAGATATATGTAGATTGTTTGTACAAAACAATATCCCAGTAACTATATCTATCGTTAGTGGAGATGAACTATCTGATGGTATGAAAGATGATAGGGAAGAGACATTTAGAAGAACTATAGAGTGGTGGAGGCAGTTAAGTAGTTATTTTAAAGATGAAAGTTATCTTATCGCTTTTGAAAACTATGTAGAGTATCATGGTTTTGATGATGTTTTGATAGAAAAAAAAGATTTTAAAGTTAAACTAAACAATGATGAAGTACATTATAAAGGATTTAAAAATTATAAAAAACTTGAGATAACAAACTGGGTAAGAAATCCTGGATACAATAATCTAATGGCTGAGATAGCAAAGGTTGTTAGACTAACAAACCCTAAAAGGATTTTTATATACAAACCAAATGGTATTGGAAGAGCTGGTATGGGAGATATAACACCTTGGCGTTGGGGTAGTGAAGGTGACTATTTGGGTATAAATAATGACAAGACACCTTATTGGCTTATCAGTAGTGGAGGTAGTGCAAACTTAAAAATGGAATATATCCAAGCTATTAGAAGTATTAGTGAAGATGAAAAAAACAAGCTTTTACAAATCGCTAGAGATGCAAGTTGGGGGCCAGCTATGGATTACTATAATGCTACTAAAATACCAGTTTGGATAAGTCTTTTTGGTATAAAAGCTGATGAGAAAAAGGTAGATAGAGAGCTTGGTGGAGTAGATGTAACAACAGATGAACTAGTAAGTTATATCGACTGGTATCAACGCCATATCCAAAATGATGCTATAGATGAAAATGGTAAACATATAAAACTTTCAAGTGGTTTTCAACAGATTAATTGGGTTTGGGACTTTAAAAATCAAACATGGTTAGAAGGAACTCTCAATGATAGATGGGAGCATTTTGAAAGAGTTTGGCAAACTTTGAGTAAATGGGCAAATAACTATAAATAAAGGAGATAGTAAGATGAAAAAGGTTGCTTTTTATATATCACTTGTATTGATGGTGATAGGTTGTGGTAGTGGTGATAGTCTTAGCGATAGTTCTAATACTGATGATACAACAACTAATGTGGAGACAGTATCAAAACTCTTAAAAGGGTTTTATGTTGATGAACCTGTGACAAATGTAGAGTATATATGTGGTCAACATAGTGGCACAACAGATGCTCAGGGTACATTTTTCTTTGAAGATGGTGAAGATTGTGAGTTTCGTGTAGCTGATATTTTGTTGGAGCATATAGATGCTAGTGAGCTTAGTGATGGTATTACTATTTTTGAAAATAATCTTAAAGTTGCATCTTTTTTACAATCTTTGGACTCTAGTAGTGATAGTAAAGTATTAAAGATAGATGATAAAACAAAAGAAGCTTTAAAAGAGTTGGATATAAATCAAATACCACAAGATATAGATAGTTTGGTAGTAGAGTTAAATAAGAAGTTACAAACATCAAATATCAAACTAAAAGCTATAACAAAACAAGAAGCACTATCTTATCTAACAACTAGTTATAGTAACTATAAAAATAAGCATCATATTTTGACAGATAAAACTCAAACACTAGATAACAACAAACATCAAACACCTACTAAGGAAAATATACCTACAGATAGTTCAGATATACCAAAAGTAGATACCCCTACCAATAGCAATGAGACACAAACCAATACTCCTATAGAGCAGGTAGATAGTGATGATGAGACTCAAGTAATGGATGATAGTTCATCTACAGATGATGACTCAAGTGTATCTTCACAAGATATACAGGCTTTAGTTGGGGACTGGAATGGTAGTGCTAATTATATAGATATCTCTTTGGTATTAAAAAAAGATGGAACATATAAATATCACTCAAGACTTGGTATAGGTAAGTATCACAACTACTATAGATATAGTGATTATGAGGGTAAGTGGAGTTTACAAAAAGGAAATTCTCAAATAGTTTTAGAGTTGCCAAATGTAGATGCTCCTTTGGTATTGACCAATAAGTTTCCAAAGATAGAAACACCAGCAGGTGTAGAGTTAAGTAGTAGTAATATCGATACATCATATAAGATGAGTATAGATCAAAGTAAAAATATAGTAAAAGCGTCATATACCAAAAAGGCTCAAGAGTATATGAGTAGAGATACTGCTGATTTTACTGTTGATTATTTTACTATGGTAGCACCAAAAGCCAATAGTGAAGCTTTTTGGAGTAGTGCAAATGTAAAACCTATGGGGTACAACTATGGTCATAAACTAGGGCTTGGAAGTGATGATTGGAATTATGCTATGCAACGCATCAAAGATGACCCTCAAAACTATACTATGGTTATAAGTGATGAAAATTGGCAGACAATGTTAGGAAATCGTCATGAGTATATGAAAGTTATCCAAGAGCCTACAAAAGTTTATAAATGGTTTGAGTACTTTAAAGACCAGATGCAAATACTTGGTAAAGTAGATGGTACAGTGCTTTATATTATCGCTGGTGATGCACCACCATTTTGGGCAAGTGATATTAGAGAGAAGTATGACAATGACCCAAAAACAGCTATAGGAAAGATTATAGAGAGTCGTTTCCCTGAAGTGTTAGAGAGAAACCCTAGTAACTCTTGGGCTGGGATTTTTCAAATGATGGATTATCTTAGAATGAAGTATGCGCCAAATGTAAAACTTGGATATACATTGAAAACTTGGGGTATAGCAGAAAAAGATATATATCATGAACCAGAAAATGGTTGGGATAATGCAGATAGTGTTAAGGTGATGGCAGAGTATCTTAACAATTATGATGTTCAGTTTGATTTTTTATCATTTAACTTTCATCCTCGTTCATCACATACTACAGAAGAGTACGAATCAGCTGCCAAATATTTTGGGGCTATATCAAAACTCTTAAATACTAGAGATAATACTGAGCCAAAACTTTGGATTTGGAAGAGCAGTCTTTGGAATAAAGAACAACCAAAATTCTACTTTACACATATAGATTTTATGGTACATGAGTGTAATGCTATAGGTATGACACTAGGTCATGGTAATGACTTAAGTGGCAAAAGTGGCTTTAGTGATGATGTAGATAATGGTATATATGTAAAAAGTTGGATAGATGAGTACTACAACCATAAGAGTATAGACTCTATCCCAACCCATGCTACTAAAGGTGTGATAAACTGGAGATAGATACAAAGGTGATACTTTTAGTATCACCTTTTGTCTTCTGTGACGAAAAATCTATAATATTTTATAATTAAGAGTTATTTTATCTTATTTGGCTAAAATACAATTATCAAAACTAAAAAAAAGGATTTTTAATGGCAACAGTAACATTTAAAAACGATACAGTATGTAATTTAGCAGGAAATGAAGTAAATGTAGGAGATACAGCACCCGTAGTAACAGTAGTAAACTGTGACCCTATGCTTCAAGATGAGCAAGTAGGTGGTGAAGGTAAAGTTCAACTAGTAGTTGCGGTACCATCTCTTGATACAGGTGTATGTGATGCTGAGACTAGAAGATTTAACCAAGAAGCTGCTGCCCTTGATGGTGTAGAAGTTGTAACAGTATCTATGGATTTACCATTTGCTGCTGCTAGATGGTGTGGAGCTGCTGGTATCGACAACATCAAAGTATGTTCAGACTTTAGAAACAAAGATTTTGGTAACAACTATGGTGTACTTTTGGCTGATGGACCACTTGCTGGTATCCTTGCTAGAGTTATCTTTGTTATCGGTAAAGATGGAAAAGTTGCTTATAAGCAAGTAGTTCCAGAAATCACACAAGAGCCAAACTATGAAGAGGCTATCGAAGCTGCAAAAACTGCTGCTAACGCTTAATCTTCCTTAATTAAAGATAAAGTCTTTTTGGCTTTATCTGCTTTCATAATTTTTCTATAATAAATTTTCGCTACAATCACAATATCACTTAATACTTTAGTAAGGATATTATCATAAAATACACTCAGAAACAGATAGATAGATATAACCGTCAAAAATATATCAATGAACTAGAAAAGATAGGTAAAAATCTTTTTAAAATGTTCAGAGATACTAATGTAACATCTAAAAGTTTTTTAGATAAGTTTCATGGGCTTGTATCTAAGCTTGAAGAGAGAGTAGAAGTTCATCTGGATTCTGAGTATCATAATGAGTTAAAGTCATACATACATAAACTCAAATCAGAAATTGAGTCCAAAGATATGGATGATAAGGCTTTAGATGATATGAGAGATGTTCATATGAGTAATCTTAATAGATTGCAAAAGTTGAAAAACAGAACATCTTACAAAAAAGATAAACATAAACTAAAAACACAAAATCAAGATTGGGGATGATGAATGAAAAAAACACTATTTGTTTCACTAGCAGGTGTAGCTTTAGCTACTATATTTTCTTTAACAGGTTGCCAAAAAGAGCCTACAGCATACGGAAAAGCAGACCATACTCCATACCCTATAGGACAGTGTCTAAAAGATTTGTCAACAGGTAGTGAGCTTTACAAAGACCAACTTATCGATAAGATAGAGGTTTATAAAAGTAAAAGAATGATGTATGCATACAGAAATGGTAAAAAAGTTTTTGAATCTCGTATGTCTTTAGGTAAAAATGCAGATAAAGGCAATAAGCTTAAAGCAGGTGACTATCGAACACCAGAAGGTACATACAAAATAGTCAGAAAAAAGTGTGATCCTAGACTTTATCGTTCTTTGATGATATCATATCCAAACGAAAAGGATAAAGCAAGAGCTGCTGCTGCTGGAGTAAAGCCAGGAGGATATATCACTATACATGGACAACCAAAATGGAATGCTGATGGTCATGGAGATGCTTATACTTTGGCACATGATTGGACTGAAGGTTGTATGGCAGTACCAAATAAAAAGATGACATACCTATGGCATAGAGTTGCAAATGGTACAACTATAACTATACATCCATAGTATGTTAATAGGTGCTTTTAGCTAATTTTGATATAAAATATATTATGATAGTAAATATATTGGGAGAAATAAAGGATAACAAATGAAAAAAACTATATTGATGGCATTGGCAGTATCTGTAGCGATAGTAGCTGGAGGAAACAAAGGTGGGGATCTTTCTAAAGTAGCCAAAGTTACTACTTCAACAAAGTGTCACCTAAATGGTACATATCTTGAACAAGATACAGGATTGATGTGGCAAGATGAGCATTATACTCCACAAGAAGATGGTGCATTTAAAAATAACCGTTCAGTTGGTAAAGTGGGTAACCATAGATATGCGGCAACTTACTGTAGAAGACTTAACTATGCAGGATATAGTGACTGGAGACTTCCTACAAAAGAGGAGCTTATGCATGTACATAGAATTCCTGGACAAGTTTTTGTAAACAATAGAGACAATGACTTTTGGAGTGATACACCAGCTATGGGTAAAAAATACTATGTAGTATATCCAGCAGATGCATATCCATTTGAAAGAAGTCCAAAACAATCTAACTATATCAGATGTGTTAGATGTGCAGGTGTTCAACCAGTAGAAGAGTAGAATCTTATAAGATTTTTATCTCTTCAAGAAGAGTTATCCCAAACTCTTCTTGAACTTTTTCTTTGGCTAATTGGAGTAGATATATAGCATCTTTAAAATTACCACCTCCTATGTTTACTAAAAAGTTGGCATGTATATCACTCCACGCCATACCTCCTTGTTTATACCCTTTTAATCCTACAGCATCGATAACTCTTCCTGCTGAATCATTTGGTGGATTTTTAAAAGCTGAGCCTGCACTTGGGGTTGAAGGTTGATTGGCTCTAAGTTTGTTTAAAGACTCTTCAAGCATATAGTCATATCTATATCGTATATCAAATCTCACAGCAGTTACAACACCATTAAGCTTTGCATATCTATATCCATACTCAATATCATTTTTTGATATCCATTGGTTTTCTATCTGTATAGAGTGAATGATATTAAATATCTCATACTCTTTAACTCCAGCATTCATCGCAACCAATCCACCAAGTTGTCCAGGAAGTTTCGCCATAAATTCAAATCCAGCTAGATTATGTTTCTTTGCATAGCTTACTACTCTACCACTAGGCATAGATGCACCTATCTCGAGTAGATTATCATACTCTTTGATATAAGCAAAATCTTTACTAAGCATCATCAATGGTGGTGGAGTAGGTGAAAGTAGTAGGTTATTTGCTCCACCTATGATATATCTATCTTTGGGGATAGTATCTTCTTTCTCTATCATCATCACTTGTGTAGGTTGTCCTACTTTGATGCTTGAGTATCGAGAAAAGTCTATAGTTTTAAAAAACATACAAAAGACCTTCTATGTATTTCTAAGTTTTTCATACTCTTTAGGGATAAGATAATCACTAGTTTTGATAGGAGTATCCCATAGATTATGCTGGTATCCTATCTCATAGAGTTTGTCTAGTGCTTGAAGTTGAAGTTCGCTTAACTCTACAGACTCATCTGAAGCATACATATCTAAGTATTTTTCTAGCATTTTATCTGATATACGAACTAAGTTGTCACTCTCTAGCTTAGTACATAACTCCTCTTTTCTATCATTGGCCACCTTTACACCATCTATGAGTATATTTTCTATCTCTATAGCACGATTTAGTGGCAAAGAACGACGAATAGCCATACCACCAAGAGGCAAAGGCAAACCATCTCCTGCTAACTCTACCCATATATCCCATATCTCTTTTTCTACCTCTAAACTATCATCAAAGTTTAGTATAGACTCATGTATAAGTACACCTGCATCAACCTTACCATCTATAACAGCTTGTTCTATCTCTAAAAAGTCCATATATACAGGTCGAGCCTCTGGGTAGTATATACGAAATAGCATTGCATTTGTAGTGTATCGACCAGATAGTGCTACTTTGAAGTTTCTTTTGAGTTTTTTGTCTTTTCTTTTTATCAGTTTGGGACCATACCCCTCCCCAAAGCTTACAGCAGTACGAAGTAGGGCATACTCATCACGAATAAGTGGATACATCCCAAAGCTTATAGCAGTTACATCATAAGTATTTTTGAGTGCTTCTTGATTGAGTGTTTCTATATCAAGAGCTATATTTTCAAACTCATAATCTTTAGTATCTACCCATCCAAACTTTATAGCATAGTACATAAATATATCATCAGCATCTGGAGAGTGAGCTAGTTGTATCATTGTTGGCATCTGAAACCTTTGTTTTAAATAATAAGTATATTTTAACATAAGGGTGCAAAAAGGTAAATTAGCTAAAAAATATGACAATTTGACATATTTTTGCACTTTTTTCAAAAATTATACTAAACTTTCATCAGTACTAAATAGATTTAAAATATTTAGATAAAATTACTTATATAACTAGTATAGGAAAAGGATAATATATGGCTATGGATGCACAGAAACAAAAAGCACTTGATATGGCTATCAAGCAGATAGATAAAGCATTTGGTAAGGGTACTTTGATGAGATTGGGTGATAAGGAGTTTGAACCTATTGAGTCTATCTCTACAGGTTCTCTTGGTCTTGATATGGCACTAGGTATTGGTGGTATTCCACAAGGTCGTATCATAGAGATATATGGACCTGAGTCATCAGGTAAGACAACACTTTCACTGCAAACTATAGCTTCAGCTCAACAAGATGGTTTGGTTTGTGCTTTTATAGATGCAGAGCATGCTCTTGATGTTGTATACGCTAAAAACTTAGGAGTTGATACTGATAACTTACTTGTATCTCAACCAGACTTTGGAGAACAAGCACTTGATGTGCTGGAGACTTTAGCTAGAAGTGGTGCAGTGGATTTGATAGTGGTTGACTCAGTAGCAGCACTTACTCCAAAAGTAGAGATAGAAGGAGATATGGGAGACCAGCATGTAGGACTTCAAGCTAGACTTATGTCACAAGCACTTCGTAAACTAACAAGTGTACTTCATAAGACCAATACAACAGTGATATTTATCAACCAGATTCGTATGAAGATAGGTATGATGGGATATGGTTCACCTGAAACTACAACAGGTGGTAATGCTTTGAAGTTTTACTGTTCGGTTCGTATAGATGTAAGAAGGATTGCTACACTAAAACAAGGAGAGTCACAGATAGGTAACCGTGTAAAAGCCAAAGTTGTCAAAAACAAAGTAGCACCACCATTTAGACAAGCAGAGTTTGATATCATGTTTGGTGAAGGGATTAGTTTTGAGGGTGAACTGATAGACTATGGTGTAAAGCTAGATATCATAGACAAATCAGGTGCATGGTTTAGTTATGGAACTGAGAAGCTAGGACAAGGTAAAGAAAATGCTAAACAAACTATCAAAGAAAACCCAGAATTAAGAGCTGAGATAGAAGCTAAGATAAAAGAGGCTTTAGGTTTTGGGGAAGGTTTGGCTATGGATGCTGATGAGATAAAAGAGAGTGATGCTTAAAAAAAAGTATAGGTATGCTACTTAAGTAGCATACCTTTTGAGTTGTGAAGTGATATACTTACACAAAAAAAGGATATATAATGAGTCATAAACATAGAGCAAAGATAGAAAAAGTATTTGAACACCCAACATCAGCAAATATAGATGTCAAAAAACTTATCTCAGCACTTGAACACTATGGTGTAGAAGTGGAGTTGACAAAAAAGCATAAAGCAAAGTTGTTTTATAAAGATAGTGAGTTTGTATTGGCTATGCCACATGGGGATCATCTATCTAAAGATGAAGTTATAAGCTTGAGACATTGGCTCCAAGAGGTTGGTTTAACTCCTGATAATATAGAGTAATATGTTGGTGGATCCTATCGGGATCGAACCGACGACCTCTTCGCTGCCAGCGAAGCGCTCTCCCAGCTGAGCTAAGGACCCCTTTGATTTGTGATTTTAACCTATTTATCATAAGTTGATACTTACAATCTCCCCTTTTTTTAATCGTGGTATGATATCTGTACGGATTTTTCTTATCTTGAAGCTTTTTTCTTGATATGGTATATTGTTGCTAGAAGCTATCTCTTTTAGTTTTTTATTGTAGTGCTTTATGAGTATGGCACTAAGTGTGGATTTGAGTTCATCTGTATCTATAGCTTTTATATTTACATCTATACTGAGTCTAGTTAAGTTTGGATTGTTTAGGTTGTTGTTAGTTATATCTTCATACATACTTTGATATTTATCAAATATTATACTATCTATTTTCTCTTTGTACTCATCTAATATAGTTGGATTTTCCATAAAAGTTTTCAATACCGATAGATATGCTATATCATCACTTGTTTTGTTGATGAACTCTTTTTGTTGTTTTGTATGTTTATGTGATGTGAACATACTAGGAGATATTTTGAGTATAGTAGATGCCATTGGTATATAAGAGTCTTGAAAAATAGGTGAGAGTGTATTTAAAAAAGATTTAGTTTCATTAAAGGCAGACTCTTTATCCCTTGGATTGTTCAAATCATAGCTAGATGCTATCTGTTCCAAGACAAATGGTATAAGAGGTTTTGCATCTCTTAATAGTTTTGCTACCTCTTGTGTTGCATCATTTGCTATCATATCTGCTGGGTCTTGACCATTTGGAAAAAGTACAACACCACCATCAAATCCACCACTACTTAACATCATAGATGCTTTTAATGCTGCATTAACTCCAGCTTTATCTCCATCATATGCTAATATAATTTTAGGCTCACCTTTTCTTAGTATTGGAAGGTGTTCTGAAGTCAAAGCAGTTCCAAGTGTAGCTACTGCTGTGTTAAATCCTGCTTGATGAAGCATGATAACATCAAGATACCCTTCACAGATGATTATCTGTTTTTGTTTGTATATACTATCTTTGGCTAAATGGTATCCATATAAAAGTCGAGATTTGTTGAAAAGTTTTGTTTGTGGTGAGTTTATATATTTTGCTGGATGGTTTGACATAGTTCTACCACCAAATCCAACTATAGCACCATTTGGTGAGTATATAGGAAATATGACTCTATCGGTTAGTCTAGCATATACTCTGCCATTATCACCTTTGGCTATCACTCCACTCTCTATAGCTTTTGGTATAGGTATATGTAAAGAGTTTATGAAGTTGATTACAGATTGGCTATCTGGAGCATAACCTATAGCAAACTTTTCAATTGAGTTTTGAGATATACCTCTTGAGTGTAGATACTCTTTGGTTTGTGTAGAGTGTTCAAGGTTTTTTCTGTACCAAGTTTCTACATTTTGCAGTACTCTTTTGATATCACTATAGTCACTGCTTCCTTGGGTGTATCTGAGTGAGAAGTTGAACATAGAAGCTAATTTTTCTATCGCTTCTGGGTAGTTTAGTTTTTCATAATCCATCATAAACTTGATAGCATCACCACCAGCTCCACAACCAAAGCAGTGGTATATCTGCTTGGATGGACTTACGACAAAAGATGGTGTTTTTTCACCATGAAAAGGGCAAGGTGCTTTATAGTTAGCTCCTGCTTTTTTGAGTTCTATAAAACTACCTATAACATCAACTATATCAATACTGGATTTTAAAGCTTCAATGGATTGTTTATCTATCATGGATGATATTATATCTAAATTTGGTATAATTGAGTTATCAAGTCATAAAGGTTTATGGGTTATGGAAAACTTTCTTCCTGCATATAGGGATCCACTTTTTAGTATATTGCTGATACTATCTATCGCATTTATCATATCTGTCTTGACTTATGGTTGGGGACTTTACAAAAAGCAAAAAGAACAAGTCAATTTGTTGAAGTTTTTGGATAGATTTGATAGCAATGAATGTACTTTGGATAATGAAGAGATATCTTTTAAAGAGTATATGATAAAACCATTACTATTACTTGCTAAGGCGTTTAAGTCTTCAGGAGAGTATCAACGAGCTATCAACATCTATATATATCTTATAAAGCACTTGGATAATAACCAAGCTAAAAGTCAAATATTAGAGAGTTTAGGCTCTACCTATCTTCATGCAGGTTTTTTACAAAGAGCAGAATCTATATACCTTGAGATTTTGAAAAATTCACCAAGAAACAAACAAGTGCTATATGAACTTGGTGTTGTATATGAGATGATGCACAAGTATCAAAAGGCACATGAGATTATCACTCCATTAGAGATAATGGGTGCAGATACGAAAGAGATTAAAGATTATCTTGAACTGTTATCTGTTATCAACAGTAGTCATATGAAAGATGAAGAAAAAGAGAAAGTCTTTATAGAGATACTGCAAACCAAGCCAAATCTTTATAGAGATACTATCAAGGCACTTTTATCGTTAAATCCATCTGTAGCATGGAACTATTTAGATACAAATAGAGTAGATGAGATTATCGATATATTGTGGTTCTTACCAGACTCAAAACTCGATTTGGATATAATCTCATCAGACATTAAATTGAGTACTATTTACTATGCAAAGGGTTATTTGCAAAAAGTATCAAAACAAAGTGGTATATTTTTTGTAGATATTCTTGCTTGTGCAAAAGAATCAGGATGTGATGATGCAACTTTGAGCTTCTCATATCTATGCACAAAATGTAAACACTCTTTTCCTGTCTCTTTTAGTCGATGTCCAAACTGTATGGCAATCAATAGTATAAAGGTAGAAGAACAAATTGCAAAAAAAACAACTCAAAAAGATTACTCTATATTCTGATGGTTCTAGCCTTGGCAATCCTGGTCCTGGTGGTTATGGTGGGATATTGGATTATAAAGGCAAAACAAAAGAGTATAGTGGTGGAGAGAGTCATACTACCAACAACCGTATGGAGCTAAAAGGTGTTATAGAAGGATTAAAACTTCTCAAAGAGCCATGTGAAGTTGAGATAGTGAGTGATAGTTCGTATGTAGTTAAAGCTATCAATGAATGGTTGCCTAGTTGGATAGCAAAAGGGTTCAAAAAGGTTAAAAATGTTGATTTGTGGCAAGAGTTTTTGGATGTTTCAAATACTCATAAAGTACATGCTACATGGGTAAGAGGACACAATGGACATCCTCAAAATGAAAGATGTGATATATTAGCGAAACAAGAAGCAGAAAAATTTTTAAAGGAGAGATGATGAAAGATTATGTATATCTTGAAGAGAGACTTGGTTATACATTTCAAGATAAGCAATTGATTATTGAGGCTTTAACTCATAAAAGTTATAAAAAGCCTTACAATAATGAGCGGCTTGAATTTTTGGGAGATGCTGTACTTGATTTGATAGTAGGGGAGTATCTGTTTAAGAAGTTCCCAAACTCAAATGAAGGTGTACTCTCAAAGATAAGAGCATCACTGGTAAATGAGAGTGGATTTGCTTTACTTGCTAGGGCTATTAACTTAGGTGAGTATATGTACCTCTCTCTTGCAGAGGAAAATAACAATGGTAGAGATAAGCCATCACTACTTTCTAATGCATTTGAAGCTATCATAGGTGCTATATATCTTGAAGCTGGATTACAAAAAGCAAAAGAGATAGCTATATCTTTACTAGAAGAGTGTCATCCTCGTATAGATTTGCAGTCTCTCTCAAAAGACTACAAAACAACTCTTCAAGAGTTAACTCAAGCAACACACGGTGTAACACCTATATATAAACTGATAGGTTCATCTGGACCTGACCATAAAAAAGAGTTTGAAATAGCAGTTGTTTTAGATGATAAAGAGATATCAAAAGCCAAAGGCAAAAGTAAAAAAGATGCACAACAAAAAGCAGCACAAATCGCACTAGAAAAGCTAAAAGGTTAGATATGAATACATTTGGAAAAAGATTTACCTTGACAACTTTTGGTGAGTCACACGGAAAAGCTATAGGGTGTATAGTAGATGGTGTCCCAGCAGGGCTAAAGATAGATGAAGAGTTTATCCAAGCACAACTAGATAGAAGAAAACCAGGTAAAAGCAAACTAGAGACTGCGAGAAAAGAGGATGATAGAGTTGAGATACTCAGTGGTGTTTTTGAAGGTGTAACTACTGGTACTCCTATAGCTATGGTGATATATAACACAAATCAAAAAAGTAAAGACTATAGCAATATCAAAGATATGTTTCGCCCAGGACATGCTGACTTTACATACTTTCACAAATATGGTATCAGAGACTATAGAGGAGGGGGTAGAAGTAGTGCTAGAGAGACTGCTGCTAGAGTAGCTGGTGGTGCTATAGCTCAGCTTATGCTTAAAGAGTTGGGAGTAGAGATATCAAGTGGTGTTTTACAGATAGATGATATAAAGGCTAATAAAATAGATTTTGAGTATGCTAAAACCTCTATATTGAATGCTTTGGATAAAGATGTAGAACAAGCACAACAAGAAGCAGTACTAAAAGCCAAAGAGGAGCATGACTCTGTTGGTGGTGTTGTTTTGACTCAAGCTATAGGTGTGCCTGTAGGATTGGGTGAGCCTATGTATTATAAGCTGGATGCCATACTTGCTGAAGCTATGATGGGGATCAATGCTGCTAAAGCTGTAGAGATAGGAGATGGTACAGATGTTGTATCTCTCAAAGGTAGTCAAAACAATGATGAGATAACATCTCAAGGTTTCAAAACAAACCACTCAGGTGGAATGTTGGGTGGTATCAGCAATGGGGATAGAGTAGTAGTCAAAACATACTTTAAGCCAACTCCATCTATATTTCAAGAACAAGATACTATAGATATACATAACCAAGAGATAAAATGCAATCTTAAAGGTAGGCATGACCCATGTGTGGCTATCCGTGGAGCTATAGTGACTGAAGCTATGATGGCACTAGTTTTAGCAGATATGGTACTACTCAATATGGGTAGAAAGATGGAACATTTAAAATCCATCTATAAAGTATAGTCTAGTTTTAGACTATACCTTCTTCAAGAGTGCCATCTTTTGGTACATCGTGTGATACTACTTTTTTATTTTCGATTTTTAGTATCCTATCACAAAATGGAAGCATAGCTTCATCATGAGTTACCATGATGATAGCTACATCTTGGTCAAGAGCAATCTTTTTAAGCATCTTTACAACACTTACAGACCTATCTGTATCTAGTGCAGCAGTTGGTTCATCTGCTAGTATGATTTGTGGTTTGTTAGCCAAAGCCCTAGCTATGGCTACTCTTTGGTTTTGTCCACCTGATAGTTCTGAAGGCATATTGTGTGCCTTGTCAGCTATATCAAAATACTCCAAAAGTTCCATAGCAAAAGCATTGGCTTCTTTGGTAGGTACTTTATTGGTTTGTGGTACTAGAGTGATGTTCTCTATAACATTTAAAAATGGTATAAGATAGTGTGCTTGAAAGATAAAGCCTATCTTCTCTCGTCTTATCTTTCTTTGTTCTTTTGTTAGCCACTTGTTGTCATATACCAACTCATCTCCTAGCCATATCTTACCACTAGTAGGCTCTTCTACACATCCTATCATCATCAACAAAGTAGTTTTACCAGCACCACTAGGAGCTATGAGTGCTACAAGTTCACCTTTGTTTACTTGGAAGTTAGCACCCTCTATAACTCGTACAAGATTATCTCCTGAGCCAAATCTTTTGACTAAGGATTCTACTTTTATAGCCTGTTTTGACATATCTTAACCTCCTATGGCAGCTGCTGGGTCTGCATGTATGACTTTTTTGATAGCTACTATAGAAGCTAGTATAGATGCCAAGATAACAACGATAAAGAGTGTCCAAGCATCAGGGATTTCGAGTACTACTCTTTTTGGAAACTTACTATATATAGCATGCGAGAAGAGATTGCCAAATATAAATGCTAAAAATCCCAAAAGCAAAGTCTCTTGGACTATCATTTTCATTATCATACTATTTGGTAATCCTATAAGCTTCATGATAGATATCTCTTTCATCTTTTCAAGAGTCATAGTGTATATGATAAGAGCGATGATGATAGTGGATACAACTACAAGTATCGCTGTAAAAAGTCCTATCTGTTTAGATGCCCTTTCTATAAGGTTTTTAGTGAGTATCTCTTTTTGTTCTTCTTTGGTATATACACTTTTATGTAAAGCATCTTTGATATCTTTGGCTACTTGATTGACATCATACCCAGGCTTGATAGTGGCTATGACACTGTTTATCATAGGCATATTGGTAGTTGTATCTTTGATACCTCTTTGTCTATCTGAACGGATACGGTTGTTTGAGTATGAAAACTGTAGCTCTTGAGCATCTTTTAGACTGATATATACAAGTGGGTCACCACCAGAAGAGACTGTACCATGAGTTATGCCTACTACTGTATAGATATTTCTTCCTATGGGGATTTGTTCATGTAGTTTAAATCCTATATTATCAGATACCACTATCTGATAGTGGTTATGTGTAAGTCTATGCCCTTGTATGAGTCTTTGTGGATTGATAGGGTCTATACTCCCATATGGATCAAATCCTACAGCCATAACTCTAACAGCTCTTGTAGATGTATAAAGTTGCAAGTTTTGAAATGTCAATCCTACACTTTTATCAACACCATCTATCACATGAACAGAGTCTTCTAAGTCTTGGTGTACTCTTGAAGATTCAGCAAATGGTCCTAAAGTATCTTCTTGAACTACCCACAAATCCACACTCAAATCATCAAGTAAAACTTCAGCATCTACTATCATACCACGATAAACACCTATCATGATAAGTACGATACCTAGTAGCATACCTACACCCATAGCAGTGATGATAAACTTACCTAGAGTGTGTTTGATATCTTTTGCGGCTAGATTTATCATTGATGGATACTCGCTCCCTCTTTTAGAGGTTTGTTGTTTGGTGATTCAACTAGTATAGTTGTATCTTCACTGATACCTTTTACGGCAACCTCTTTATTGCTTCTTGCAACTATCTCTAAAGGTATAAAATGAGCTTTTGAGTCTTTTTGAGTCCATACACCACTTTTAGAGTTATAGAAGCTTAAGGCACTAGATGGTATTTTGACTATATTGGTGTATGTTTTTGATGCTATTGTTACTTCTGCTTGTTCATTGATATAAAATGGCATAGGAAGTTTATCAAAACTTACATCAACCTCTCTCTCTTTTGTGATGGGGTCACTTTGTGGTACTATACGAACCACCTTGCCTTTAAATCTTTTTTCATATTGAGAACGAAGTTTTATAGTAGCACTTTGTCCTATCTTGACTTGACCACTTATCTTTTCATCTATATATGCTTTTATCCATACTGTGTTTGGATTGACTACCTTTAATATACTTTGTGAGGGTAGTACACTTTGAGATACTTCAGCATCTCTTGATATGACATAGCCATCTGTTGGTGAGTATATCTTATATCTTGAGAGTTTTTGTTGTAGTGCTTTTAATGCCTCCTTGGCTCTATTTATCTCCATACGAGATGATGATAGATGGGCTTTTGTAGCTTGTATTTGGGCATTTATAGCATCTAAGTCAGCTTTAGCCTTATCATACTCAGCTTTTGAAACAAAAGAGTGAGTTTTTAGCTTCGCATATCTTTGGTATGTGATGAGTGCTAAGTGTTGTTGTGCATATAGGCTTTTTAACTCTTGGAGTGTAGCATTGGCTTCGGATGATGCTTTGCTTACAGATATATTTGCTTCATTGATGAGTTGAGGTATATCTATACTATCTATCTCTACAAGTAAGTCGCCTTTTTTTACCCATTGTGCTTCATCTGTGTGTATAGCTAGTATCTTGCCCCCTGTTTGAGAGCTTATAGGGTAGATATGTTCAGCATCCACATTACCTATCCCAAAAATCTCTACACTCAAGTTTCCTTTTGTACTTGTTACAGTTTTGTATGTAGTTTTTGGTATATATACTTTTTTGTAAAATACAAATCCTAAGAGAGCTATACTAGCAAGTATAGATATATATTTGAGTATGGTTTTCATCTTGTTTTTCCTTTGAGATAATCAATCCTATCAAATGATAAGCTTCGAGAGTAGTAGGCTTCTAAAAGTCCTAGTTTGGCATTGAGTAGTTGAGTAGTTGAGTCTAAGACTTCTATATATGTAGCTAACCCCTCTTTATATCTAGCAGATATGAGTTTGAGATTTTTTTTGGCTGTTCTTATTTGGGCTTTTCTTGCTTTGATGGTTTGGTCATATCTTTTGATATCTACAAAAAGTTTAAACAACTCCTCTTTAAGAAGTAGCAAGTCAGAATTTTCTTTTTGTTTTGAGAGTTGGTATCCTATCTTTGCTTGTTGGTTTTGTGCTGATAGTCTACCTCCACTATATAGTGGTACATTGTAACTGATACCCACATAGTCTGTATTGTAGTTGTTTAGTGTTTCTACTCGTGAGTGAGATGCTACTAAGTCTATGGAGCCAAACTATGTAGCTTTTACACTTTTTTGTATAAGATCGCTTTTTTGTGTATAAAGTTTATCCATTTTGAGTTGATAGTTATTGTGTATAACCTCTTTACTCTCTTTGTGCTTGTTGAGTTTTTTATGTTTTTTTAGAGTGTTTTGTTGTAAAGATAGGTTGTCACTCAAGTTTACACCCATATATAAAGATAGTGATATCTTAGCTTTTTGAAATGATGCTTTTGCTATCTCTAAATCATTTTGAGCTATATATACAGATGATGCAAACCTTGAAGCATCAGCATCTGTCTTAAGACCTTGTTTGACAAGAGCTAGTGCTTGTTGATAAAAGGCTTTTTTGGATTCTAAATCTTTTTTGCGAACCTTGATAGCTTCTTTTTGTACAACTAGTAGTTCATATAAAGATTTTACCTTGTATGTTAATAGGGCTTTCATCTCTTTTATGGAGAGTTTTGATATATCTATATCTTTTAAACTAGCCTCTACCAAAGATGATGTTTTAGCAAAATCCCAGATTTTTTGATGTAAAGATAGTTGTGCATTCCACCCATCACTATCTTTGGTTTGAAATGTACCATTTTGTTGTAATATATATGTTTGTGTTGGATTATAAGTAGCAGATAGGTCTAGTTGTGGTAGATAGTTTGCATACTCTATATCATGTCCATATTGTGCTTGTTGTAGTTTTAGCATAAAACTC